>ERZ778027.138-NODE-138-length-218367-cov-11.680260_pt1 | contig 218367 bp, 252 predicted proteins | sample MGYA00375757_ERZ778027 | MGnify/ENA primary metagenome ERZ778027 (study PRJEB29350, sample SAMN05389817) | bioreactor metagenome | isolation source: Ammonium sulfate bioreactor | place: South Africa: University of Cape Town | collected 2014-02-18 ...
TATATTTTTTTCCACAAAATTTTGTTTTCATGCGCATGAAAAGCGCAGACCTCAAGATGTGTCCATAGCGCCGGACTTTCTTGCTCAAGAAACTCAAGTTTCTCATGCGCATGCCAAAAGAAGTTCGACTAGGGTTGTTTTTGATTTGATATATATATTTCTCATTTTCTTCCTTGCTTATCTTTGAGTTGATAAGAATATCATCGTGACGAAAGTGATAGTGTCATTTCAGTAGCGTCGGAAGAAATGGAAGATAATGCAACGCTCGATGCTCAAGAACATACAGCTTTTGAATTAATCGATACTCCGAATGTTTCGACGTTGTTAACAACTAGTTGGACTGCTGTTGCAACAAATTTGGGCGATAGTCCAGGTGATTTTGATGCTTTAAGAGAGAAATTATTTCGTTTTGTTGTCGAACAGCCTACTATTGTCAATCGAATGCGACTCGTTCTCGCAGATCATTTTATTGAACATATAATTAAACGAACATTAAGCGTCACATTTACTGAAATTGATTATCATAAAACACAAGATATATTACAAAAACTCTTTGTTGAAGACGAATTAAATATTGAATTTATCTTCAATTATTTCTATGAGGATCTTCGTCTGTTGGTGCTCATGAGTAAACTTGATAATCTTCCTTGGACAATACGTCAAGCATTTATCTATTCACCAAAATCAGTTCTATGGAAATTAACAAAAACATTTCTACAATACAAAGGTGCACAAATGTTAACAAATAAAACCTTTGAAAATATTCTTCCTTGTCCACCCGCTGTCGATTCAAGTATAAATTTCAATAATAAAAATGTTCGTTTCTTTTGTTTAATGTTATTATTCGTTTTATTGTCTATCAATGTCAGTGTCATTGGTTTTATGGTTAATTTCGTATCAGTTTTTATTTTCATTCTGTTGATATTATATTATAGTTTACAAATGTTTAAATAAAAATCACTGTTCGGATTTATTTTTTCGAATTTCTTTTAAAAGAAGTTGATAAGCTTGTTCGAATGAATATTTTGTAAAATCAACATACATTCTCAAACCGAGCAATGCACCAAGCCAATCATGAGGTCGATAACCTTTTTCAACAATGATTGGTATGAAAGATTTCTGTAATTTATATGTATATTGTCCTTCAGTTTTACAATATGGACTTGTTTGATAGCGATTTGATGCACAAATGAGAATGAATTGTGAATTTTGTATAGCTTCAGCCATTCGGTCAAGTGTTGATCCATACATATTTTCTAAATCCATCCAAATTTTAAAACCATCTTCGAGTAATTTCGAATAGATTTTGTGAACAAGTTCTTTATCTTGATGAGAATAACTGATCATGATATCGTAGGAATATTTTGAAGAAGACAGTGCTGATGATGACGATGGAAGTTGATTTGTTGGATGTGGATTCCAGATGTTTCCATCGGCAATCACATTGCCCTTTTCGATGGTTTCAATAACTGTATGATCATCTTGTTCGTTTGAATAGAAAAAGATTCGTTCATCTTCGTAATGAAACATTCCATCTTTTAATAAAGGTTGATTCACTGATCGAGCATAAGCTTTAACAATCGATCGATAATTTTTAGCTCGATCATCGTGAAGTAAACGAACGGATATACGAAATAGTTTCAGTTTTGTAAACATAAAACAAACGAAACTCGACGATGAAACATACTCATGTGGTGGAATAAATTTTGTTTCATCAGAAAATTCATTGATTCGAACAAAAAAATATCGAACCATGTCTAGTTGATATTCATATGCAATTGGCAATGTATCCCATTGAATGGTGGAAAATTCTTGAGGAAGTTTTTTATTAACATCATCTGGTGAATCACCAAAACGAAATTCATTGTATGCTGGTGACCAAATGGATGTCGAATGTTCTTCTAATTCAGTTTCGTCTTGGTTGATTTGATTTTGTTGGAGCGCTGTTATTGGTTTTTTTGAGCTATTACCCATTTTCAACAGAAAAAAGTTTTAATGTTTTACTTTTCTTTCTATGGTGCAATGACAAACAAAAGTGTTCCTTTTCTTATTTAAAATAAACTTATTCACTCCGATCTCAATGTAACAATTGAGTAACGTGAGTTCTTTTTTCTCTCTTGACAAAGAAACCGTTAAAAAAAATCAAGCTGATTATGTTTCTTCGAGAGAAAAAAAATCGAAATCAGTCAAATTTCAAGGTTTAATCAACAGGAAATCTTCAACGTGCTTCCTTTGATATAAACCTAATTATTATCATTAAAAACTAAGAAAGTATGATTCTCATTCTCTCTTATCTGCATTTCTAAGTAACATGGACATCTCACAAACATTTGATAAATCTACTCTTCATCGTACAAAATTTATTCTTCTCTTAATTTTTCAAATTCCTTCCATTCTGTTGACTATCAGTATTTTTCTCTATTTTATCAAACATCCTGCTCATGTCAGAAATATTCGACATCAAGCATTACTACTTCTATTAATCGTTAATTTCATACAGTTGACATGCGATATACCCATGCCTATGCATTTCTATCGTTTTGGTTTTGTTCAACCTTCAACATCAATCTTTTGTACATGGTGGACATTTTTTGAATATAGTCTCGATGTAATTATTGCACTTCTCACAGCAATAATATCGATTCACAGACATGTATTAATTTTTCATGATCAACTTTTGCAAAATCGTCTCCAACGATATCTAATCTATTATTTGCCATTATTATTTTGTGTAATTTATCCATTGATCGTCTATACTATTTTAATATTTATCTATCCATGTGACGGAACTCAATGGGATTATACATCGAATGTTTGTGGTTTTGCAAATTGTTATTTAATTTATAATAGAACTTTAGCATTATACGATTGGATAGGACATAATGGTTTGCCTACAGTTATTATCATTGTAGCAAATGTTTTACTTATAATTCGAGTTATCAAAAAGAAACATCAACATCAACAACCAATGAATTGGAGAAAACAACGTCGAATGACTGTACAACTATTAAGTATTTCATTGTTATTTCTAATTGCATGGCTACCAAGTCTAATCATTGGCATTGGACAACAATTTATAAATTCAAGTTTTGCAATAGATTTTCAATTGAATTATGCGTTAGATTGTATTTATTTGATGTGTTTATTTCTTCCTTGGATTTGTATCAAACAAATAACTGGTTTTACTCATTGGATTTTCTTTCGATTTATACATTCGCCGAACGATAGACAAGCAAATACTATTCGTCCAATGTAGTTAATTTAATCTATTATGAGACTATTTTTGGAAGAACATAACCGACTTCTGTGAGTTCATATAGCCAAAGTTGAAAAAGATACGCATCGTACAGTTGAATAAAATCACGTTTATGTAAGTCCAAAAATAATTGTTCTGCTCGTTCGACAAAATCTTTTTCTTTACTCGACCAACCAGCAAGAAAATAAGCTAAAGTATCAATTTGCCAGTAGAATGCATATTCACTTTGACGTGTTTTTTGTAGTTTACGAAAATGTACGATTGTATCTACAATAAACGGAAAACATCTCACATATAAAACGAGTGTGTTCTTACCTTCGACGCCAAAATATTTAAATCTACTCGCAAGATATGAACCTGAAAATGCTATCTGTTGATCAACATCCCACATTAATCGCTAAACAAAGAAGAAGAAGAAAAATATATATGTATACACTTAAAATCGAATAGAAATATGCTTAGTTTTACTTGCATAATATAACTACGAACTGTATCAGTGGCATATTGTTTGACAGTAGTTGGTAACATCAGAGCCCAAAATCCTGGTTTTAAATGTAATGTTGATTGTTGATCGTAAGGAGAAAACGTACGAGGTGGAGCAACAACCCGTGCATGTAATTTACTATCATTTCCTTGGAATTTTAAATGAAGTGGTTGATTAGGTTTACTCAACCAAAATGTATTGTATTCATCTTTGTAACCTTCAGCTAAAGCATGAATAAGTGCAAGTTTTTCTGTTGGAAACGTGTCGTACAACATATCGGAAGGCTTTTTATCCATAATTGCATGCTAGAAAATAGAAAATCATTGTGATTTTGTAAATAAAGAAATTCCAATTTGTAATTTTTACTATTCGAAAAGGATAACCACGTAGATATAGATTGTTCATAGATCCAAGATAACTATATGGATTGAAAAATTTGTTTTTGTACTTGGGAAAAGTAAATGCCTCGAATTGTTCACCAAGAGGAAAAGGAAGAACGCTTTGATTACTGATTAATTCGTTGTTATGATCATAATCATAAATAACTTTCGCTTGATGATAGATTGCCCATAAATAACCGAGATTTTTCTTAGCTGAGTACAAACCTTTCGGTAAACGAAGAGATTCTTTATAAAACGGTGAAATATAACTGAGTTTAGCGTGAAATGGACCATTGAAAAGAAAAATATTCGAGGGTAATTCACCAATATAATCATGTTCCTCTCGAACAACAACAACACACCATGTTGGAAGACGTTTAGCTGTTTCTAAAATATAATCCGTATAATCATACGATATAATCCAATAATCAGCACAAATCGATGGTTTTCGATAGAACGGCGAATATTTTTCAAGAAACGCTTCAATTTGTTTACGTAAATTTCCAGTTCCTTTCTCAGCCAATAAAATCTGTTTATGTGAAATCATACGTTCACGAAGAGCAGCATCAGGATCGACTTTAATACCATCGAAACTGTACGATGCAGGTCGTGTCTTATTTACTACATGTTGAGATCGTGCTCCAACAGATGCTACAACAACGGTCAATGTTATTATTATGTAAAAATCATTCATGTTGCTATTTTTGAAATGTTGGCAGAATGGAAATGAATTCGATGGTTGTTATTTGTCAGTTGTTTTTTTCATTGAATAGGACGAAAGAGAAAAAAAAATCACGTGGATATTTTTTTCAAGTACACAAAAGCTAGATGATATTAAAAGGCTTCGATTTCAAGGGTGAGCTTTTTTTTCTCTTCTTCTTTTGTTTACTCTTCAACGTATGCATGCCAATCTAGGCATCATAGATTTTTCTTTATTTTTTGTGTAAGAAAACGTACAAAAGGAAAACATTAGTAAAGCAAATTTGAGTTATAGGCAAACAAATAGAATTTCTTCATTCATTTCAATGTTTTTCTTAGATGATTTGTTTTCTATAAACAAAACAATATAATAGAATAGAAACAAATTCGAGAGAAAAATGTCTCTTACAATTGTTTGTATTCGATGCAACGCTAACAATTGGTTTGCTGTCGGTGTTTCGTAACGTGCAACGAGATTCACTGATGAATTTTCTGGTTGTAATGGTGAAAGTTTCGAATTAGACACTGAAACATTATCTTGACTCGATGATGTTTCATCGTTTCGTCGATCCATAGCCGTAGCTGCGATTGAACGTGCCGTTAGACTATTGAGTTTTTCGAGTGCTTCTGTTGAATTTTGTTTGCCGAATATCATCGTGACGCGTTGACGTTGCTGTTGATGTTGTTGTTCACTTGCACGTTTTGGATTCTAGTTTTATTTTCAATTGAATAAATGATGATGAATATAGAATGAAAAGAGACAATGTTTACTGGTTGTTGAATCGGCGGTTGTATCGCTCGTATATCGAGAATAGTTCGATTTTGTAAAGCAGTGTTTATCGACGATGATTTCGGTCGATTGAATGGTCGTGTTCCACCGAGAATACGTTCGTTTACTAAAGAAAATATCAATTTATTTTCTATTTTGTTTTCTTTACTAATCGAATATTACAATGTACGGATACTCGATTTGTCACATAGCTATTAAATGTTTGTTGTCGTCCGTCATCGCTTTGATTTCCATTTCCTGCAGACATTCGAGTTGCATCTAACTCATTTTCATTATCTGTCGCCATTGGCTGAGATGTATCCTAAAGATCAAATGAAGTTCATTTCCAAAACGATTGAATTGTTTGATTTCTAATCATACTTCGTCAATACGTGAACTAGGCGCTAACAATGGATAGGCTGCTGATGAACTATGCGTAGCATTTCCAATGGAATCACGTTCGACAGCTTCAAAAAACAAAAAAAAACATTTGAGATTTTAATATCTTATTCAATGTATTTTTCTCAAGAAGAGAAAAGAAAAAGAACTATTTTCAATGTTAAATAAAAACGACACAAAACTATGTCAATATGTGTGGGAAAGAGAAATCAATCATTTGGTAGGTGCAATGATTTGATACATCAAACTTGACTATGCACACCTCGAGCGTATTGCATTGGAAATAAAGCTGAAAATAGGGCAATTAATTTGTTGATTTAATTTGTTTTTTTTTATTTTCAAATATTATATTCATTGAAAAAGAAATATATATATCGAAATAAATCTTCAATCGATTTCAATCCTACTTACTATTCAATCGACGAAGCAAATAAGTAGCAGTAAAAGCATCCCGAGAATCGTTAACTAAATCGGTATCATTGGTTACATTGGTTTGACATGAGGGCATAGAAGAATAGCGTAGTGAGTATTCTAGAATTAACACGAAATTTTTCTGTTAGTAGGAGAACAAATTGGTTTCATTTTATTTTTCATCTAGTAGAACAACAAAGAAAAATTATTCGAAATACCTGTCTCCAATGTATTATTTCCTATGGATTGCTGAGATGGAAAAAGCGAAGAAGATGTTAGTAGGATATCATCATCTGACAACTGTTGTTGATTAAGATTTTTGTCATGTTTATCAACAGGTATATCACGAGATGAAATCTTGTAATATTCAACCTAGAAGTAGCAGAAGAAGAAGAAGAAGCAAACAACATACACACACACACAATAGGTCATAGGCGAGAACAATTAGTTCGACTAGTTTTTCGTTTTTGTTGTTGTTTCATATATCGATAGAACTCACCTCGACCGTAAATAGTATTGAATGTATACTATAAATCGATATGAATGACATACACACAAACTCTAAACTCTCGTTAAGTTCTTTTGTTAAATACCTGCGATCGACGTGGTTTCTCATCGGCTGGCGTAAATCTATGTGGCCGAGAAATAGCAGGCCAACGACTATTTCGATTGTTTTGTTCATTGGATACTTCATATCGAAAGATTTCACCATTGACTTCAGCCGGTCGACGTGTTGCAATCGGTGGAGTTGGTTTTGGTGTGTCACTTGTCTAAACAAATATTTGAAATAGAAACAATATCAATTCAAAGAGAATTTCATAACACAAGAAGAAGAAATCATTCATTCAACAACAACAAAAAGAAAGAGCTAATAAAATAAAAGAAGAAGAAGAGGATCTCAATCTAAATCAGTACCACTGATGAATCAATTCGAGGCTGTCGAGCATTGATACATGCACAACATTCACAAACAAGATATGATAAACAACCACGACGCTTTCTCCGTCGTTGTCCTTTGTTCAATACTGTCTGCAAAAATGATTTGAAATTCGTTTTATTTGCCCAACGAATGCAAAACATGATTATTCCAACACATAGTTAGGTTAGGATACCTTACCTGTTGTAAAACACCATTATTCTCAGTTGTCACAACTGATGTTTCTAATAGCGTCTTGAAAAATATGAAAAAAAAGACAAACATTTGCAACAAAATTCTTCAAAGCAGGAATGACTGATTAATAATGAGAAAGAATTTGATTAGTTGAACGAAACTTACAATGGAAGGGAAATGGGTGTTGCGGTTTTTGGATAAGGGTAAACCAACGGGTTTGCTCTAACATTTCGAGTAATATAAAAATATTTGTTTGTTAATGAAAAACAAATTACTTTTTCGAGATTTTCTTTTTCGATTTCGTCTTTTCTCTTCACTTCTTTCGTTGTTCGAGTGGATTTAACTTTCTTTCTTGTTTTTTTCAATCGAACCTTAAACCAAACATTTAATCGATTATGTTGTTGTTTTTGTCAATTACAAAAACATTTACTTTCGCAGCAGCAATCACTTCTAAATGTTTCGGTAGACCATCATCAGCAGATGAATCTGATCCTGCATCATCGCTAAAAAATCGAAATTTTTATTTCAGAGTAATTTCGTTTTTTTTAATTGGTCATCAAACCTCGAATCTTCTTCGGATGAATACTGATCAAGATCGATATCTGTTAATGAGCCAGGATTGATACCACGTGATAGAAGTTTAGCTTGAATCATTTGTCGTAGATTATCTTGTAATTCAATGACAAGTCGATCACGCTAGAAGAACAATTTCAAATGATCAAACAGAAGTAATGAATTATTTACTTTTGTATCATCCGGATCACAGTAATCGAGAAGCGAATCGAGAAAATGATAACCAATCGATTCGAAATCTCGTGTATTGAACTGATGGCCAGCTCGATTGCCTTGTGTTGAACCACAAAATGTCGCCTCCAATGTATAACTATTTCGTATTCCCAATGACCACATGACTATTCTGCCGGTGCCTTCTTTACTTTTTTGTACTTTAAATTTACACGATGAATATGAAAACTAGAAATCATTTGTAAATATTAAGAAGTTTCATTGAAAACAAAAACAACAAACTTTTGTTGGATCATTTTTTGATAACATTGCCGGAAAGATTCGTTCTTTCATTCGTTCACCTGGTACGCCTTTATTTTCGCAACCATAGATGAATACATTCTGTTTTCGTGAATGACCATGAAAATCACAATAGAGAACCAGTTCCGTTTCAGTCCTAAATCTACTCAAAAAACAATCAATCAAAAACAAACAAATAACAATCAAACCTTTTTATCATTTCTCTTGTATGCCAAATCGATGGATAGGCATCTTTTAAAATAGTCTTATAATTTCGATTTAAATCTCGTCCTGATAATGAACAACGATAGTTGCCAACAATGACTCCATCTGGATTTAACATTGGTACAATTTTAAAAATAAAATTATCTCGAAGAAGCTATAGACAAAATCAAATTTATCAATTTCAGGAAAAGAAAACAGCAGTTTTTATACTTTAGCATCTGGTGAATCGCTAAGTAAAAAATCGAGTAAACCTTTCATCATCCAAGACGCATTGGTTTCGCCCGGATGAACACGTGCTGTAACGACAACACCTTTCTTTCGTTGTTGTAGAGCTGGCTCGGTTGTTGGACTTGTAATTGTTAACAAATGAACAAAATTGCCTGCTAATGTTCGACATAGAACTTTCTGTTTGCAATATTGATTTTTAATATGATCACTTTGGACATCATTTAAATAATCCTTTTATTCAGAAATTCAATTATTAATATGAAGAAGGAAAAAAAACTCAAAATTTTACTTGTAAATCTGAGTATGTGTAAGGATAACAATGAGCAAAATAGTACGTATCATTATCATTTGGAAATTTACAAGTCCATGTTAATGAATACATATTCGCTGATGGATTATCAGGCGCACTAAATGAATAATAAACAAGTTCATTTCCAAAACAATGTTTGAATTTATCGAGTTCATACGTGAGATTATTTTTATAATATACAATTTCTTCACCCCATCGACGCCAACCGATACTTTTATTTTCAGCATCATTAACACTGTACATCAATGGTCTCATTCCATTATTATAAAGACTTGTTGACTAAAGAACAAAATCGATTTGATTATTTCGAAATAAAAATATGTTTTCTACTTTAAAAAAATTGACAATTGTAAATCGATATCGTTTATTTGCTTGAATATTTTGTAAACGAAAATAAAACCATTGTGTATTTCGTTTGGTGTAAAGATCATATCGTAGATAGAGTTCATACTCGAATTCTCCACTTAAACAAAGAGAATTCAAATTGAAAAATAACATTTGTCGGTGTTTTCTTTTCCTGCCCTTACACTTGTACAGCTTTCATTAAATTTCCACTCTCGAAACGAGATTCAAACATCACAGTCGTATCTTCAGGACTTCGTATTGCTACAGCAGCTTGTCGACAACCCTCTCGATTGCCCCCAATTCGAGAACGAATAAACTAAATTTATCGAATCGAACAGATACGAAATTAAAAAAAAGAAAGTATACGAAAGAAAACCTACATAACCACATGTCTCGGGCTGGTAATTATAAACAATTCGGCCATTGTTCTCATCGAAACTGCGCACAAAAGGTCCGTGTTCCGTCGCTAGAAAATATTCGATATTGACGAGCAAAGAAAACAAAAATTCGTTATTCAACTTCGTTTGTAGAGTAATTCAGGTTGTTTGGGCGGTGCATCGATATGTTTAACTCGTCCTTCAGTTAACACTTCGATTTCAATTGGCCATCGAGGCTCAAATGAATTCTCATCAGTGATACCCCGAAGATTTAAACAATTGATTATTCGATTTTGTCGAATTGGCTAAACGTAATAATCAAATTTACAATAAATAAACTCTCGATTTCTTTTCTATACATACAATTCTTGGTTCGGGAATAAAGTGTCTTCCACGAAATTCTAAATACAAAACAAATACGATCATCGTCACAATTCAAGCTAATCAAAAAACATAATATTTTTCTCATACATATGAGCATTCCCCCATTGATCGATATCATGCAACAATATAGCTAATAAAAAGCATTTACCCGGTTAAATAAATTAATAAATCTTTTCTTTTTTTTTTTTTATCTCTCCCTGATTATATTAAAGAAAACAAATACATTAGATCTTAATGTGTGAATGATCAAAAACCCACCAGAGTTCTCATTAGGAGAACGACTTGGACTATCCGCTGGAAGACAAAACAATATTTGACAGAAAATCGAACTGATTGATACATACTCGCATGTTCGTCATCATCCGAACTTGAATCTGAATCGCTCGACGACGAAATTAACTGCGGTTTCGATGGGATAAAACCATATTTTTTAACAATTTCACTACGACCTTGAAAAACAAAAACGTTTTCTAATGTCAACAATTGACTAATTACGGCAAACGAAAACGTACCAGTAAAATAACCATAGTGTTGAAGATGTTTTCGCATAAAGCTATCATATGGGCTCTTTAGAAAGAAAAACAACTTAGACTAATCATCTCGGAAATCTTGTGTCTTACAGATATAAGAGAGTAATTTGAATCTTCGACCTCCATGATATTACACCGACGCTAGTTCTGCAAACAAAGAAGAAGAGAAAAAAAATGAAAATGCAACATATGAAAATATTTTAACACATAATTCAGTTAAACATGAAGAATGCTTATTTTTTTTTCGAAAGTGTCCGTTTTTATTTTTTCGTCGAGTGAAAAAACAAATTTTTTCATTAAGTAGAGAAAATAAATTTCGCTTCAATTTTTTTTTCTTTTGCTTCTTTCCCGAACAATAAATTGAATTTCTACACTATAGCTTCAATTTCTCCCTCTCTCTCTCTCTCTCTCTCGCACTCACTCAATCTTTTGCTCGTTTGTTTGCTTAATATATTTTCTTTTTTTTATACAAATCAGATTACATTTTTATTAAATGATAATTTTTCAAGGATAAAAGCAAAGACCTAAAAAGAAAGAAACAAAAAAAACCTTGTCATTGAGCTACCTTAGGGTTTCACAAGCTGCACCACATCACACCTGCACGGCTGGTGACAATTTGATTAAGAAAAAAGAAAAGTAGTGACATTTTTCGTTCGACAATACTTTGACACGAAAATACCATGTTGCGATTTTTCGTGTGGTTTTGTCATAGTAACCGAACGTATGTTTCATGAAAATCGATGATTTCAAAGAAGTCTCGATTCGAAATAAAATCAATTCGAAATGTAAAAATAGTTTCTATCGAGACAAAAAAACATATTCGAAATATTAGCGACATCGATGACGTTGAATGTAGCGTGCGTTTGTAGAATATTCGAAACAATCTAACGAACGGATGGAGATTTAAACCGATCCATCGATATGACTGACCGAGCTATCAACGAACTTCTTAATGATGTAAATATGAATTTTTTTTAAAATAATTATTTTCAGTTTCTTTTTTGGTTTGCGTTGATTTAGGATGCCGACCTCGATGAGTACGGGGAATGGACGGATGCAGCTGAAGCACGTGCGAAAATGAACCAACAAGCCGATGGCGAAGAAGAATACGGTCAAGTAAAATTACGTCAACCGATTGATATGCAAACATTATGTTCAAGCAAAGGACAAATCTTAGAACTCGATCAAACTGAATTAGATCCAGCTGAATTAGCTCGTGCAGCTACACAAATGGCAATGGATGATGTGAAAGAAAATCAAACCGATCAATTTATTAATAATGAATTGAAAACAACTATTCCGCCGAGAGATTTATTTAGTCAACGATTGATTGATAACACTCAAGATTTCGATGATCAAGTTCGAATTTTTCGTTTGAATAAACTTATTTTTATGTTTTTGTAATCCAGTTAGGTGGAATGCAACATTTAGTTAAAACAAATGATCAAGATGGTGTACCATTAGAAGGTGTACCGAGCAGGGAAGCTGCTGGTGGTATTTGGAAGCAAGTGATCTATGCTGGTGTTGGCGAAACACCACCACTTGGTTCAACTGTTCGTGTTCATTATAATGCATATTTCGAACTTAATGACGAACCGTATGATAGTACTGTAAGTGTTTTTTTTTCAATCAATTTATTTCCTAATTAGAACGTTTTTTTTCTTCTTTTTTTTAAAAGTATATCCGTCGACGACCATGTGAATTTCAATTGAATAAATTTAATGTTCTACCTGGTCTTGATCTCGCTGTTCGAACAATGCAACGACGTGAAAGAGCGAAGTTTATCATCAGCAGTGATCTTCTCTATGGCGAACATGGTTTGTTATTCTGCTTGTTTTTCTTTTTATTCTATCGATATGTACGTAGGTTGTCCACCACGTATTCCGCCGAAAGCTTGGTCATTATTTATTATTGAATTAATTTCTTGGATCGATTGTTCAATAGTCGATAAATTAAGTCAATTAAAAGCTCGAAATGATGATTTAACTGAAGATTTCAGTGAGCGCATGCACATTGCTCAAACACTTCGTGACATGGGAAATGTAAAACAAACCGAAAAAAAAAAAGAAAATCGAATGGATTTGTTTGTTTTCTTTGTTAGGATGAATATGCAAAACATAATATTGAAAAAGCCATTCGTTATTATGCCAAAGGCAAGCAATTTTTATTACGAACTAAAACAACAGATGAACAACAAACTAGTCAACTCAAAGAACTTCTACTCAAATTATATCTCAATTCAGGTTTTTTTTGATACAACACAAATATTCACGGTCTCGAATCGTCTTTTTTTCTAGCGCAATGCTATATAAAAATTCGCGGTTTCGAACGTACAATTAAAAATTGTACTGAAGCATTACAGATCGATAGTAAAAATGTCAAAGCATTATTTCGAATTAGTATTGCTTATCGTTCAATTCAACAATTTGAACAAGCACGTACACATCTAAATACAGCTATTAATTTCGAACCGTATAACAATGAAATTATCGAAGAAGCACAACGACTCGATCGAGCCATTGAACAACAAAAGAAAAACGAACAGAAACTATACTATCGAATGTTCAACAAGCAATAGGATTGTTTTAGTTTTTTTTTTTAAATAAAAGAAAAGAAATCTGTGAAAATCACAAGTCAACATTGATGTTGCTTCTTTATCTTAAATTCAATTAGCGGCATGTGAAGTTTGTTTTTGTTTCTTTTAGTTTGATAGATATGATTAGATGTGAAGAGGTTTAAATCGTTGATGTGTCCTTGAATATCAAGGTTTCTTATCATTAATTGAATGTGGTTATCACTTTTCCTTTCTATCTGACATCATCACTTATTTGATTTAACTCTCTATTTTGACACGTATACTTTTCGATGAATGATAAAATAAATTAAGTTTTTTTGCTGCTGCTGCTGCTGATTATTATTATGCTTTGTAGTTTATGACCATGAAAATAAAAGTGTCTTATCACACCTCGATTTATTTATCATTTAAATTACATTTTCACACAAGAGAAAGAAAGGAAGAAGAAAAAAAAAACTTCAAATGTAGTTCATCTTCTAATCTCATTGTTTGCATATACACTCATAAATATCGACAGTTGAAATTTCTCTTCCTCCTTCTCATCTTTTCGAGTGAGTAAAAGACTAGAATTCGAGTCTGAGTGAAGGTCATTTTAATCGAATAAGATCTGCATATATTGTATAATAATGTTCATTGAGACTTTACATTAACATATGAGAGATTTTCATTTAACCTTCAAGTTCAATTCATGTATCGTATGTGTACATATGGAGAGATTGAACTTGTCAGAGAATTGAGTGAAGATGAGCCCTTGATTACATTTACCTAGTAAGTAAAACGATGAGTCTCCTCACACTCGAATGAGTGATTTAACATGAAATTGACATTCGTTTTTCAAGGCAAAGTTCAGTCTCATATGTTCTCTATCTTTTCGATGTATTTGCCATTTTAAATCAAGTAAGACATCTTTGTTCATATCAATAGACTTGTTGAGTTTGTTTAATTAAATATAAATTATATTTACTTGTCTTTCTTCTTTTCAATTAGTTTTCAACCCACAAAAAATAAACATACACTTGACCGAAGATCTACTTCGTATTGTCAATAGTTCGATTACATCAGATGAACTAATTAGTTACTCCGCGATGTGTCGAGACATGACGACGATGACGAAGAAGAAGAAGAAAAAAAACATTCAAGGATGACTTCGGTTTCTAACCTCTCCTTGGTATACCGTCTGTGTTCATTTCGAAATAATTAGAGAGTTTCTTTACATTTTGAGAGAAGGTCATTAGTTTAACTTTGATAGTCAATAAAATGACCGATATGATTTTTTTAATAAGATACTGAGACGTAATTGAATAAAGAGCAAGTGAAGAGACGAACTAGTTGTCGATATTTAAGGACAATGAAAATGTTTGATCTCGTCAATAGTATTATTGACACATCGATCACTTGTCGAAATTGATGATCTATACACATGACAAAGGTAACATTGTTCTGATGAATAATTATCTTTTTCTGAGTATATTGAAAAAAAGAAAGATCAAAGAAGAAGAAAAAGAAAAAAGTCATAGATTATTATTGAATAATGAAAATAACAGTTGATATGATGATGATCATTGTTTTATCAGTACATGTGTTTGTTTTTGACTTAAGTATATGTATGAGACATCTCGACATGTGTGAATGTACACGTACGTTTGTCGATACGATTGATAACAGTTATCATTCATTTCTTGTCTGAACATATTCACATGCTTATTCTTTTGATTTATTCGAACACAATGAATAATCAAATTAGAGATCGAGTCGAAGCCTGCAGACAAACAAACAAAAATGACAAGAAGCCTTTTCTTTCTACACTTCTTTTGCTTTTTCTTCTATTCAATCATTGTTGTGTCAGTATCTTTTAATGGATTGTTTAAAATTCATTATTTTATTTTATTTTTCTTTATGTAACATTGCATATATTCGTTTTCAGGAGGGCGTATATGTATAGACTTGTTTAATGAGACCTAGCATGATGTATTGTATTTTATTCCATTCGTCTTCTCTTCGCACACGTCTCTCTTATACCGAAAGCACAAAGAAAGAAGAGAAGAGAAAAGAAAAGAAAAAAAAGAACTCTTCTCTTCTAGTTATACAATATCCCATCATAACTAATCAATGTTTAGTTGAACTAAATTTCTCAAACTGTCAATACAAAAACCAATAGGTAATATCAGAATAAATACGGTTGATTGAATATGTCAGTTATATTGAACGATCGATTACGTGAATAGATTGTTCAAATTCATTGAATATATAAGATTCGATAATCGTAAACCTTCGTTGACAATTCTTTTTTTTCTTCTTTCGTTTCTGTTGTTCTTGAAAACATTTTGCTTCCGCTTGATGTCATAAGTGAGTTTTTATATCATACTGACCGTTTACTCAATTTCATTGTCCTTCTTTGAACAAACATTCGAATCTATTGCATAAGTTTGATTTCTCGCTCTCTCTCTTTCTGTTTCTCTTGTTCGCTTTTTTTTTCAGAATCTATTTATCATTTTGTTGAAAGAATATCTCTTCGTACTGTATACAAAATCTATTAACAAGTATGTGTGAGATTCTATTTGAACAGGAACGACGCGTCGATAAACGTGACTGATTTCAAACGACACGATTGAATCAAATTTCATTCTTTTGTCTTGACAATTGTAACAAATCTTCATCTATTTATTTTTCTTTTTTTTCCTTCTCTCTTCTTTGAGATGCAAAACAAATTATCATCATTGTGAGCCCATGATGAAACGATATACTACGATTCTCGTCCTATTTCTATTTTCGTTCGGATATATTCAAACAACATCAAATCAACAAACATTAAAATGGTTCGAACAAACAAAACAACGTGTGAAACATATAAATCGTATTATTTTCTTAGTTTTTTTTGTTCTTCAAATTAATTTCAAATTTCTAATATTTAGAATGTCTCCCACCATCGAAGTATTATGCTGGTTCATGTTACACATACATGCGAGCATCGCCAGCACCTTCATGGGAACGAGCATCCGAGAATTGTATCTTATCGAATGACTCTCGTCTATTAACTATTGAATCTATTGATGAATATTATTTTATCACACGAGAGTTAATAGGACTTAAATCGGGCTCGGAAAGTGTTTCGGTTTATATTGGATTACAGAAAATAAACAGTACGATAAACGAATAAATAAGTCGTTTAGTTTTTTTGTTTTGTTTTTAAGATACTTGGTATTGGTCGAATGATGTACGTTTAAAAGAAACGTCAGTCTATCGATTTTGGGTCGATAATAATCGAGATATTGTTGATTATGATTGTGGTGTACTTTGGTTTGCACGAAATACGAGTTTAATTACACCGGCTCCTTGTGTTGAACAAGCACTTCGACCTTATGTTTGTAAACAAGTCATCGATCGATGCTATAATAACACGGGTACTTGTGGTAAATATGGAAAATGTATTAATTTATCGATGAAAAATTCCTACAAATGTCAATGTCGATTTTTCTATACTGGAAATCGATGTGAAAAATGTAGAATAAAACAAAAAAACAAATCTTAGAATTCAATAAAAATTCTTCTCTTGTAGGGAGTACTCATGGTATTCAAGTAATTATTGGATGTGTGCTGATTGCTGTTGCAATTGTACTTTTATATTTCATTGAAAATCCTCGACCATTTAAAAGACCTAAACGAATCGATCGATTGATTTCAAACAAAAAACAATCTTATTCAAAGAGTTCATCGTCAAGTCTCGCTCGTTCGTCATCTATTCAACCAAAACAAGTTATTCTTTGTGTTCTAACGATCGTTTTCACTCTTCTCATCTTTGTCCTAATCTATAAAACGAAATCATTCGAACAAGCTCATTTTCAATCGAAACAATCGATTCGTTTTTGTGTTTTATACGAAGATAAATATTATCATCATTTAATAACTCTTCCAATAGCATTCGCTATTATTATCTTGATGATTATTGATGAAACACGAAAATTTTCGAGACGTAAATGTCAAATCTTCTTTCCAATCGCCTTTAATCCTTTCTCGAAAATCAATCGATTCGATACGATGATTCTCTTTGGTATACTCAGTCATGAAATTCTCGATTGTCTTCAAGAAATAGTTCTCTATTCGACATCAATCAAATCTTTAACCACATTGACCGGTCCGCTATTCGATCTTATTCGACAAATTGGTTTTATTTCGATTATTGCTCTTCGATATTATCCCCTGTTTTCAATCTTCGAAAAAGTCAAAATCAATCCATTCTATTACATTTTATGTGCATTCTACATGTGCTTAGATTTTGGCTTGAGAATATTTCAACAAATGTTCTGCGTCAAAGAAATCGAATTTCTTCGAAAGAAAACTACGACGAATCTTTCTTCATTTATATTCGATACGATGAAAACAATTCCATTTTATCTATGTTTAACATATATTTGTATTCGATTGATTTATTTGAGTATTCGAAATGTTTACGAGAAAATGTCCTGTTGTCAAATCGAATCGAATCATATGATGAAGAAACATATCTATCACGAACCCACATTTTCATCAAATGAAATTCTATCAAATGAATATCATTACGTTCAACATTTATTCAATAATACATTCGACGAAGATTTGACATCGAAATTTTCATTTCTCTATAAAATCTATCGGCCTAATCGATATTTTAGTTATTCGAAACAAATTCTCAATATTTACATGTTCACATTTATGCTCATCTATTTACTAACATTTCATATTATTGAAAATGGTTTTGAATTTATTGAAAAATTCTATCAATTTCTTTTATTACCTTCGTTTCTATTCAACGATGAAATCGATCTACCTGAACCAACGAAAATGAATTTTCGTTATGAAATTTTCCTTTCATGTCTATTAACATCGATTGTTTTCGTTAGTCAATTGTTTTTCGCAATGAAAACCTATCAAAAACATATGCTCAATGCATATCAAGGCGTATTCAAACAGATACCATCTCGTTTAGCATTTAAACAAGCTCGATTAATGAGCAAACATATGTATTATCCGGGTTATTTTATTGGCTATTTCCTACTCGGATATATCGTCATTGGCAATGTTTTACTTTTACTTTTAATTAGTTTAAGAATTGTCGTAAATCATTTATTTATCATTGAAGAATTAGCAAAATTAATCGTGCCAATTCTTGCATTTTATGTCATGAAAATTTTAATTCAATGGTTAATATGTCGAACATTTTTTCTTCAAAAGTAAGAATTCGTATTCCGTTTTTAAAAACAAAATCAAACGATTGTTTCGATTTTTAGACATGGTCAAACATTGATCTTACGAAATCATCGTATTTATTATCTATTTATGTATTTTAATTTTTTCTTTGATTGTTTTCTTGGCATGATTTCATGTTTAATTCGTTTGATCAAATCGTATTGCATCACATTTCTCTATCTATCTCGTTTGGATTATTCACCATTTGGTCGACATTTCGAACGGTTCGATCCAGCTTTTCAATCCTATGTCTCATTTATTCATATGGAATGTTTACATACACATCCTGTTTTAATCTATTTCTGTTCGATGATTCAACAAGATTTAATTAAACGAAATCAGTATTTAAGAAAATCGAAACGTGATTTGTTTTATTATACATATCGTCAACGAATTATCTTCCGTTGGTGGTTATTAATTACATTAGATCGAAATCGACAATTGATATTAATGAGAAAACATCGAATTTTATCGATGAATAACTCGTTAAAACAACATTCAAATATTCACGATCATGCAATTACTTGTACAACTTTATTACTCGATTCATCATTTTAAAATCACAATTGTCTTTTAGTCAAATAAGTTGTCTTTTTTTGCTCAAATCGAACAGTTCCACCATTTGTTTTGTATAGTATTATTATTATTTTTTTTTCTTCTTTCTGTTGGTTAATAAATATCAAAAAGAAAACAATAACAAGACACTACAACTGATGTGCAAGGTCAATATGACTTATCTTTATGATCGATAGATACAAATTCTTAGATGTATCTTCATTATTTCGAATATGACCAGTTGGTTACATCATAGATTTTGTTCCATATAATGTTTATATTTCGCGCTTTCGAACGAAGAAAAAAATCATACAGTTATTAAACCATATGCATAAAACGAAACGAAGAGTTTAAGTTACAAACGAATACGAACAATTATGACTGTCAGTCAACGCAATTTTCAGGTTTGTACTGAGAAAATCTATTTATTGCCTTTTTTCTTCTTCTTCTTCTTCGACTTCTTTTTCGGATAAGTTAATCTTAATTGTTTTCTCAGATTAACACATACAGATGACATATCGTTTTCTTTTTTTGTCTACACTGTTGACAGTTGCGTACAGTTAAGGTTAGAAAAATGTTTCGAGAGAAACATGCAACAAAAACTAAATCGAAACAAATCGATATTCATTTGTCAACGAATGATATCGGCAAATATTCGCCATTGATTCGAAGACTTGTAAACGAACTATTTCATATCCCATTTTAAATAGAATTTCTTTTATTTTTTTTAGCGACAACAATATTTTCCTGAAATAAAAAAACCTTCACCCGAGAAATTCTTCTCAGCTCTTTCGTTAACATCAGCATTGAAATGCAATGATTGTCAAAATCACGATGGAATCTTTCAATGCTATCATTGCAATCAACAATTATGCATTCGTTGTTGTAATAAACATCATAAGAAAATCACTTATGATGTTAAACATGTCAATCAATTGACCGATAAACTTCTAGCAAAAATCATTCAAACGAAACAATTTTTCGAACAAGAAAAAAATCAAACGATTGAACAATGTCATCAATGGCATATCGAGACGATTAATACGATTAATCGTGCACATCAATTAATGATACAAACTATACATCGAGAGTATGAAGCTCTTTGTAAAGATTATGATGATTTTATGAAAAAACAAGCATCGATCGATGTACAAAAAGAACGTATCAATTTTCTAACAAAACAAATCAATGAGATTGACAATTGTTCATTTCGAATTCAATTGCCAAAATTTGAAATCGATGATAAACTTCGTGTTGAATCATCATTCGGTGAAAATACACGTAGTACAAGTGTCATTTGGCAAGATGAATCAATCAATAATGATGATCAACACGATAGTACATATAGTTCGGCTTCATCTCAAGACGATTTGACTCTTAATCGACGGAAAAAATCACTTCAATCATTTGCATTACGTCGAAAAACAACTCCGCTTACAAATTTTAACGGCTATGCGAATCATTCGCCATGGCTTATTTACAAAACACATTCGATTTCTTCTCTTTTTTCAACAGATCAACAGAAAAAATAACTAATTATCATCATCATTTTTTGTTTATTTGAAAAATAAATTCACTTGTTACTCTTTCTCTTCTAAATCGTTTGTAATTAAGTATAACCTTAGAGATGACAGATTCAATCATTGAAGAAATCTTACTAAAAACATTTCGAGACATTTTCTATTTTCATCAACAATGAAATTTAAAACTTTACAATCAAGGTCGTATCGTTTTCTTTCGATTGACCTTATTTTTTATCATTGACAATATGTAAATGAAGTGTACAGTTTTAACACGAATGTTAATCTTAAATAACCAGTGACACAAAAGGAGAAAAAAAACGCCAAGACAAGCTTTTAAATGTTAATGCTTTAGTTCTTTTTTCTTTTTCCAATACAAGCACGCATATGCACACACTTTCATTATTCTAACGAAAGAACAAAATTTATTTATTGTATGCGAAGGTCGTCGACAGCTTCTGTAATTCGTCATCATGTAAAAAATGAAGAAGGAGGAAGAAAAAAACAACATGCCGAGTTTTCTCGCATCACACATAAACACAAAATCGATACGATAGAGAAATAAATAAATTGTTTTTGCATTGCAAGTGTAGAACAACATATGGCAAGATAGTTTTGTAAGATATTGACATAAAGTTCGAGATTCGCTCCTTTCTTTTGTCTCAATTTTATTCAAATAGTTGAAGGTGATGTAATAATCGTAAGTATCATTGTCCATCTGACACATTTCATTAGTCTATTCAGAACTTTGTTATTAAAAGAATAGAAACGATCGTATTTTTTCGTCTTCTCTTTTGTTATATTCAGATGTCATTATCTAAATAGTGCTTAACCTTGATTTTCAACATACATACTGAGCTTCTTCTCTCTCCGTCCCTCTCTCTCTCTCTCTCTCTGTATTGATATGCACGCAAGTTAGACAGTTCACGATGTATACTTCCGATGATAATCATTTGTATGCATTTGTGTATACTTTCATCTCAATATGTTTATGCACAAGTATTGATGCGACAAGTGCACAATATGTATATTAGTAAATGAGAAAGAAGAAGAAGAAGAAGAAAGAAATTATGGAGTGGCAACAGTCTAATTAAACTTTGTATATTAAATTGTATAAGTATGTACGTTGACCTGCTGTTTCTTAAATAGTGGTAATCAAATGAAATTTGATCTCTTTTAGTTAGTCATTGTCCGTGTTATTCATATTTACCAACTGTGCAGATGTTCTCTTTTTCTCTTTCTCTTTCTCTTTCTTATTTACTGTTCATTAGAATCAAACATTACAAACTACTACATTTACTTTTTAGATTATACATTATGTATACCTACGAAAATGTGCCTATTCAATGGTGTCATCCGAACCAATATTCTCGTCCTCCGCCCATGTCTCGACCAGTATCGAAAAATTTCAATCGTATCTCGGATTTTATATATCCTGATACGATTCACATTCAATATCCTGTCCAATATCATCGAACAGATAATTATAGTTTACCCATTCTCAATCGCCGTGATTTAGTCATCGTCGAACATTTACCAGCTGACCAAATCACGAATACCGATTTACTCTATCGTGAACAACATTATCAACCGAATCGATCGATTCGTCGTCGTTATACATCGATTTTTGACGAACGTCGAATGCCATCGAAAAATCTAGCAAATCGTTCAGCTAGTTATCGTGAACGTGTACGTGACAGACGAAAACGTCATACAATCGACAATGCCTATCCTTCAATGTTAAAAACAAATTCGAACAAAAACGAACACAATCCAAATTATATACTTTCCTATCGGACAACTCTCGAACCGATATCTGATTCCGAATCAATGGCATCTCTTCATGATCAAATACGTGTACCAATTAATGGCACGACAACATCTCGTGAATATTTCCGACAACAACAACAACAACATGATAGTTCATCGATTAGTAGTCGAGATTCATCGACCGATACTGAGATAATTCAACAATCTGATAGATTTATTCCGATCAAGCAAACATTAAATACAGACACAAACAGTCGGATCAATTCATCACCATTTGATAATATTATTAATGATCAGATAAATAATCGAACATCAGCACATGAGTCAATGGCTCATCATGTTTCTTTATGTGTTAATGATTTACGAACAACATTATTTATTGATGAAGAAACATTGAATACAACTCCGACTAATAACAAAGGTAAATAGAAATCCAATGGAAACCGTATCGTTTCGTTTCTTTAGCTGTTGTAAAAACATTTATCGATCGAATTATAAAACGTTTACAACATTTTAAACGTTCACTTGATAACGGTTTAAGTACGCATTTGATAGCACATCCTTGTAGACAAAAACTCGGTGTTTTTTTTCTGTTTGTTAGTTAAAATGCATGCGAATACCTCCTTTTAGTTTTCTATCCTTCGTTTTTCTCGGATTGCAACTAATCTTTTCTCTGTGTTTGTTTTCAGTACATATTCGAAAACAAAATTCATTAGTCAATGGTTCGATTATTTCCGCAGATAATGATTCGAAATTCATTCGACCCTATTTTCTCATTCAACCGCAAACAGTACTTTTACTACCGAATGAAACAGGTAAACTCAACTTGTCGAATCTAATCAATCAAAAATTGATTTCGTTTCAAGCGAAATTTAAATGTTGTTTCGGTGGTGATCCCTATCCGAATTTGACTTGGTTTCATAACGAACATCCGATATCATCGAAATCTCAACTGAATAAATTACATGACATACATTATCTTAACATTGGACCTGTTAATCTCGATGACAATGGCGAGATTAAATGTGTTATTGCAAATAAAATCGCTCGAGAAGAAGTAAAAGTTCGGTTATTAGTTGTTCGTAAGGAGAAACAACTCTGTAGTTCTCAAAATAAATTCAATCAATATTTTTAGCATCGCCAGCTGATGGTATGCCATTGATAACTCAGCCACTTAGCGATATAACTACGGCTGAAGGGCAACCATTGAAATTATCATGCGAAATAAATGGTCTTCAGGTTATAGTCAATTGGTTTCATAATGGCAAAGTAATGATTTTTCGTCTTCTTCAATCAATTGACTTTCTTATTCTATCACAATTTAGTTAATCTCACCAACTGATCAATTGAAAACCGATTATCATCATGAAACGGTTGTTTTTACACTATCTTCTGTATGTTAAATGAATTTAGACTAGACTAAAGAAAAACAAAACAATCTTTTTGAATTTGATTTCAGTGCATGAGAACAGATGCAGGTACAATTGATTGTCTCGTTAAAAATCGTTTTGGCGAAGCACGAACAAGCTGTCGTATCGATGTGATCAATGATGACGAATTTGACCGGTGAACAAAGCAAAACAACCGTACTATCATCATAACCTAGTCTATTCTATCCTTGCTTGCTTGCGGTCGTAATTGAAAATAGAAAAATACACGTCATCTGTATGAGATATTATTTGTTGATTAGAATATCCAATAAAATATAAAAGAAAAAAAATGTACGCACATTCACATACGCATAAATGTCCCTACCACGTTAGTATAAAATTAGCAGTTAAATGGCTTTAGTTTTCGAAAAATATTTATTTCGTTCAATTGATATAACTAAAACTCGAACGTGTCGAACGATAAGATTCGCTCGTGTTTTTCAATTTCTTCAATTTTTTGTTCTTCAACGTGTTTATGGTATTGACTTTCAAATGTCATTTCGTCGAACAACGAAAATTCACGAACCATTCGAAGTTTTTCTCGGTGGTTCATGTAATCCAACAACATGGAGATATGAACATGCTATACCGTATTTTCAATCTCAATCGATCACATTTTATAATCCTCAAGTATCTGTTTGGACGCCTGATTTAATCGAAATCGAACATCATGCAAAAGAATCAGCTTCGTTACTTTTTTTTGTTATTGACTCGAATACACGTGCATTAGCATCGATAGCTGAAGTTTGTTATTTAGCTGCATGCGGTCGAAATCTTCTTGTTGTCATGAATCCTTTACCAACGGATGGAAGTCAGATAAAATTTCTCCAAGAAAAATCTCCATCGAATGATATCGATAATGAAAATGATTATGATAATGTTTTTCAAGCTCGTGAATTCTTACGATTAATTATACAAAAAGAAAATCTTCTCATATTGGATAATATACATCTTGCATTAGAATGTGCCTCGTTTTTAATACATCGGAAAACAACTCTTCTCGAATTACATTTAAAACAAGAATCATGTTTAGCACACGACAGTCACGATGATGGATACGGAGAATCAATTGAAAGAAGTCATTCGAATACGCCATCAATTGAATCAGATCACATCAATGAGAATTCTCTTTTCAAGTATTCGATAAATCTCTTGAACTTTCTTTAATTACACCTCTTTTATATTCTTTTCAGTCCCGAACAACCAGCCATTCAAGTTCTTTCCAATATTTGTACATATTCGTATCATTTTATTTCAAATTTCTTTGCATCATCATCGTCGTCGTCGCCCGTGATGCATTCTTGTGATACATATATATTCGATTTATATATCGCCTGTGGTCATGATGATGAACAATGGTTACAAACAACGGTTTATCCAATCTTAAATGACTTAGATATTAAATATTTTAAACATGAAAATTCAATTGAAAATGATGATCTTATTGACACACGTATATTCCAGCAATCGAAATATTTGTTTTATTTAATCAATGATAATGAACGTCTTTCAACAATTGTAACGGAACTTGCTTATGTTATCGGTGAAAATCAACATGATATTATTGTTTATTTACAGACGAATATTTGTATGAATTCAACAGATATTTTAACTAAACACGAACGAAATGATCTCGAACGTTCGAGAAAATATGTTGAAAATCTTGCAACTAAACATCATGTTCAAATTTATCGGACACGAGAAGAAAGTTGGCAACATGTTTTAACATTTTTTTTGTAATTCAAATTCATTCTGTTTCTTTTTTCTTCTCAATAAACAACAGAAAAAAAATCAAAAAGAACAGAATTCCATGTAAATATTTTAGATTGTCTTTTCTTTTTCATGACGACAAATGAGAATCATTTAATTAAGACTGATCATGCATCATCGATAATTTCGAAATTATCATCTTATGTTCGACAAGGTTTTCTCTGTGATATTATTTTTATTTGTCAAAAACGACGATTAAGTGCACATCGTTTGATTATTTCGACTTTATCCGATTATTTTCAGCGACTGTTCGAAAATAATAAACAAACAGAAATCGACTTCAATGACATCGATGCAGACATATTCGAAAAATTTATTATTTATGCATACGAAGGTAAATATTTGATAGAACAAAAAAAAAACAGCAATGATATTTACGCTCTTTTTTTTGTCTGTTTTCTCTTAGGACATTTAGATATCCAATTGAATAATGTCAACAGTATTCTCAGTACGGCACTTATGTTTAATATCGAAGAGATTATTGAAACGTGCTGTCAATTTATTAAAAAACAATTACAAATTTCGAATTGTTTGAGTTTTCATCGATTTGCTATCAAACATGATTTGCAGGAACTTACACAGATCATTTGGTTTTTCGTACTTGTATGTAGATATTATAATTTTTCAAATCGATATTTTCGATGTATAAAATTATATTCAGGATCATTTCTCGGAAATTATCGAGAATAATAAAGAATTCTTTGAATTACCTTTTGAAGAAATCAAAGCACTTTTATCGTCAGGTAGATCATCATATTTTAAAAATCAATTCAAATTCGAATCGATTCAATTTCAGATGATATTAACATTCCATCGGAAGAATTAGTCTATGAAGCTTTATTATCTTGGTTTGATTATGATCTAAAGCGACGAAAGACGCATCTAGCTGAATTATTCAGTTTAATTCGTTTGCCATTGATCAAACGAAAAGTAAATTGATGATGAGTTTTTGTCGTACGATATTTTGTTTGATAAGTATCTAACAGATTTTATTGATGGTAATCCACGATTTGAAAATGATAGTACGTGTCAAATGTTAATTATCGAAGCAATGAGATATCATCTCGCACCGGAAAAACGTTCGACTATGAAATCAATTCGAACGAAACCGAGAAAAGCGACATTGGGTCGTTTGTACTGTCTCGGAGGAATTGATAATATTAAAAGTAGAGATCAGAATTGAAATAATTGCTAAAGAAGAAATATATTTAGGTTCTCAAACAATTGAAAAATATGATTTTCGAAGTCGATCTTGGCAAATAGAAAATCAATGGACAAGTCGACGTTGTCAATTTGCTTGTACTCGATTAGAGAACAAATTTTATATATGCGGTGGTCGAGATGGATTAAAAACGTTTGTTTGTTTTTCTGCAAGGAAGAAATTGTACTCTTTTTTTTTCGATGTACAAAATTTAGATTAAATAGCGTGGAAATCTATGATTTTCAATCGAAAACTTGGTCAACCGGTTTACCAATGTTAAGCAATCGTTTTGATTTGAATGTTACATGTCTAGGCAGTCCGTTGTATGCACTTGGTGGAATCGATGGTCGAGCAGTTCTCAATACAGTCGAACGTTTTGATCCTGAAACCGGTGAATGGACTTATGTAACATCAATGATCACATCTCGATGTACTTTCGGTGTTACTATTCTCGACAATCGGTATGCTTATTTTTTTTTCAATTGAATTGATTTTATTTCTTTCTTTCTTTTACAAAGAATCTATGCTCTTGGTGGTCGTGATGGTGCAACTGATCTTCGTGAAGTTGAATGTTTCGATCCACATACCAATCGTTGGTCTCCATGTTCACCGATGCAAAAACGTCGTAATAAAGTTGCAGCTGCTTGCTGTAATGGTTATTTGTACGCTATTGGCGGTCATGAATCATCGACGTTGAATAAAAGTCTTGTTCGACATGATGATGGCGAACGTTTCGATCCGAAATCGAATCAATGGACATTGATTACGTCGTTTAGTCGGCCGAAAGAAAATCTCGGTATTTGTGCTGTCAACACGAATATCTATATTGTCGGCGGTTTCGATGAGAAAATTTTGAATGAAATGGAAAGTTATGATATTGAAACGAATAAATGGAGAAAATGTCCGTCGTTAAGTAGTAAACGAACCGGTGCTCATCTCATTCATGTACCAAATCAAATTGATCGAAATTTATCTCAAGAAAATCAACATTCTTCTACAGTGAATCGTTTTATTTTAGCTTAATATTTACTATTCAATTAGTTTTATAAATACATTTATCTGATAATTTCTATTTTAATAAAATATATTGTTCTTCATTCATTAATCGCCACCATGTTCGTTCTTGAAACCAATAAATTGTATATAAAATAGCATCGATTAAATAAATGAAATCACCAATAATAATTACAACTTGAGCTAATCTTACATGTGTAATAACAAATGCGAGAAGATATAAATTAGCTCCGATTAAATTCAAATAATCTGCCCAAAGTAATAACGGACTAAAGCCTGGTATCATTAAATTAATCAATGCAGCAATAACAAATGCACAAACGCCGAAACCATTCGATAGCCAGATCATATTTGTATTTTTACTTGCATAAGTCGCTAAAAATGCAGCATAGAGATACGCATAACTACCTATAAGATCGATAGTAGCTGATAAAATCATTGTCGAATAACGAAGAGTAGTTTTATTTGTATGATAAAGTACAAGAAATTGAAGACTAGCATTGACAACGAATATAGCAGCGAGAAAAATATAGATTTGATTGGTAAGTGATATCTGAATGATATTCGAATGTAGATAATCAATTGTATCCATAAAAAGATAGCCAATCATAGCAAAAATAAAAATCAAATTTGTTAGCAAAGACCAGAAAAAATATCTATCCATCTATAAATTAGAAAGAAAACAAACAATTCATTCGTTTAAATAATAATTTGTTTAAATTGAAGTTCATTTGAACAGATTCGATCGAGTTGTTTCTCGTCAATTGTTTGCAATTTTTCACTAATCGTATTTGCAGATGTAAGAGTCAATCGAGCTGCAAGCAAACCACAGGCTATAGCTCGATCGATCATATCAAAATTTGATTTCAATAATTGACTCATCACACCAGCAGCAAAACTATCGCCAGCTCCGGTGACATTTCGAATATCTTCATTGAGTTTCAATGCTTGATAATGTTTGAGTTGACCTTGATGACCAACGAGAACACCTTGACTACCGAGAGTAATGCAAATTAATTTTAAATTTGGATATTTAATTAACAAATCTTTTAGATTTTGTTCAATAGATGATGATGAATTGGTAATCATTTGAAATTCTAATCGATTGCAAAATATAACATGAACATCACTGAGATGATTTCGTATTTTTTGTGCTTTTGTTGGACCACCAGCTGAGATAAAAACTAATTTCTTTTGATTGATCTTTCCAATATGAACTAAATATTCGATTGTATTCGAGCTTAGATTTGCATCGAACATAATCCATTGAGTTTCAATTAAAATCGAAAGATTCTGATCTAAAAATTTCGGAGTCAATTGTCTCTCATAAATGTCCATATCACCAAAACCAGAGATAAGTTCGCTCGTTTTCGAATCCAACAATGAAATATAACTTGCTGTCGATTCATTTTCAAATTCATGAATACGAACAGGCGTCGAATCGTTTTGCGCCAATGAATTTAATTTTCCAGCAACCGTCAACAAACAAATTGATTTATTGTTTAGTAAATGTAAAGCACGCGTGACATTATAAGCAACTCCACCGAGATTTTGTCGCAAACGACATGGAATAGTCGAACCTTTTTCGGGAGTGAAATCAGCGTTTAATTGAATATGAAAATCGATATTTCGTGCTCCGATGAGAACTTTATTTTATTTGAAATAAAAAGAAGAAACAATTAAACAAACAGATTTTTTTCGAACGATAATTTCACTTACTCATCGACGACGATGAGTTCGTTTTGTTCGACGAAAGTTTGGCTGCAATCTGTGAAGCAATTCGAGCGTTTTTATAGATTAAATTTTGATTCGTTCGAATCGATTTATTTCCTGTTTGTCGACGAACTTCCCCGAGAACAAACGGTGTGACTTGATTTCCGGTTATGCCTTTTTTCGTTGCTTGTTCGAGTGATTGACGAATAATTGTTTCGATTTGTTCGCCACCATCTGTTTCTAATTCATCTTGTTTATCAATCGGAACTGCGAGTAATAAACCTGAATCAATCTTGAGATCGAGCATACTACGAACAAGACGTGCTGCTTCGTCAACAGTTTGAATCGCTGCACAAGAACGAGAACCAAACTCATTTGTACGCGTAAAAAAATTCGGGAATTCATTTGTCTCACCGAATGTATAAACTAAATCGAGAATAAGAAAAACAAAGCAAACAAATTCATTCGTTATCATACCTCCAACACCTTTGGTTTCAAGATATTCAAGTGTTTTTGGAATATCTAAAATCGATTTCACGCCACTCGATACAACACAAACTGGCGTTCGTCCTAATTCTTCTAAATCCGATGAAATATCTCCAGTTATTGTCGAATCTCGATGAACACCGCCGATGCCACCTGTTGCAAACAACGGTATGCCACATCGATGTGCGATTAGCATTGTTGCTGCAACAGTCGTGCCTGCCGATCGACGGTTCGAAACGAGATATGGCAGATCTCGACGTGATGCTTTTTCGATATTTTTAGCTAAACCAAGTTCTTCTAATTGCTTTCGATCGAGACCGACTTTAATTTGGCCATTGTAAACAGCGATTGTCGCTGGAATCGAACCGTTCTCTCGAATAATCTCTTCGATACGTAGACATGTTTCGACATTAATCGGTCGAGGTAAACCGTGAGTTAATATGGCTGTTTCACAGGCAACAATCGGCCGTTTTTCATTGAGAGCTGTTTGAACTTCAGGATGAATATCGAATAAATTCGTACTACTGAAAAAACGTCGTTGATAACTACGAGAATTTCGTATCAATCGACTGACATGTTGCATTTTTTTTTCGATGTTATTTTCAAATCAAAGATAAGATAGAATGAAAAGAAAAGAAATCTTTATATTTCGAATTTATTCGTTTCGTTTTACCGTACAATAGCGACAAATATAACGTCGCATATTAATCGATTAAACATACGAAACGAAAAATAAACAAACAAAAACATTTCAGGTAAGTCTTAATTATTGGTTGTGAACTGCCTCTACTTTCTCTCGTTTTCGGAAATAAATTTGTACCGAGTGCCCTCTTCTACTACTTCTGTTTATATACAAATTTTTATTTATTTTTTCGATAAATGAGATTTCATATGTAGAGACAAATGATCGGAACGGGCAAATCGCCTTTCACATAATTGACAAGCATACGGTTTAACACCGGTATGCTTTCGAAAATGTCGAGTTAGTTCATCGGATCGTGCAAAACTCCAGCCACAATCGGGCCATGTACAGGCAAACGGCTTGATTCCTGCATGTTTTCGTTCGTGTGAACGAAGAACTGAGATTTTCGTAAATGTTTTCTCGCAGTCAGCATACGGACATTTGTAAATCGTATTCGTTCCTTTGGGTTTTCGTTTCATCGAAATTTTCAATGGTGTTGTTGGTTGAGGTAGAGGAAATTGTAATTCCATTGGTGAATTATTGATAATATCTTTCTCATAACTTTGAGCGAGAAGATCACTGATATAACGATGAGCATTGAATTGATTTTGCTGTTTGATAAATGATTCGTACGTCGTTGGTCCTGAATTTTCGTCGATAAGAGACGTTCGTCGTAGAGACGTGAATGATGATGTTGGCGAATGATGAAATGAATTCGAACGAACGAGAAGATTCGGCGTGGGAAAATCCGGACAAAAATTTGATAGAGTCGGATCTCGACGCATTAATTGATTTGGCGTGAGAAGATCGGCGACAATTGGCGAATTGAAATAATTTGTTGGCTCGTAGATATGAGGCGTATCGAGCGTGCTCGATGTTTTAGCATACAAATGAGCAGTATCGCGCAAAAGCTGTTCGATTTCAGATGGACACTAAAAATATACGTCGATGAAAATTTCGAGACGAAATAAAAAGCAATAAAAGCCTACTGTCGAGGGTGTCGAAGGTGTCAATGGTAAATTGACTTTGCATTTTTCGTCCTCGTTTTCCATTTTAACATGTTTGAGATAGAGAAGCTTCTTCATAATATTTCACGACCTATAAAAAGGTAAAAACGAAAATGAATACAGAAAAAAAACAGAAACATATATATTATATATGCATACCTGTCGTATGTGTGTTTTTTTCTTCTATGCAAATGTACGTCGGCGACAATTATTCAGGTACTGAAGCGTAATGATTATCTGTATTTGTTTAGAAATGTATGATTTTATATTCACCTTGACATCGACAGGTTTTCTCTCACTCTCTCTCTCGCTCTCTTTTCTCATCCTACGATCTCTTGAAAATCAATTGTTCGATGAAAAAACAATCGAAACGCATTTTTTTTAACACTTCAAACTTCGTCCAAATGTTGTTTTTTAGATCTGTTATTTTTCAGTGGAATCTATATTTTCTTTTGTTTGAAAATTAAATTATTCTGATAATTAATTACGAAACCAATGACAGAAACGAAAGGCAAAATATTGAAAATTCGCTTTAATCTTCTTTTTTTTTGGTTTCAAACCGAAATCTTGGAAAATATGTTCTTTTTTGGTACGTGTCAACAAACTTGAAGACCAAAAATAACCTCAAGATTTTATGAAAACAATATTCTCAGCAAATCAAAAATATGCGCGACAAGGACAAGTTCAAAGTTGAATTAAGCATATTTCGAGGACGTTTTTTGCTTTGTTTTTCTTTGCACTTTTACTCTCTCTCTCTCTGTTCGCATTAGAAAATAATTCGTTGATCAGTAAAATTTCAATTGTTTACGTTTCAATCGATCGAGACAAAAACAAAAAATTTTGTTATTATTTAAATATCTCTGATCCAGAGAAGAAGAAGAAGAAAAAGAAAGTACAATTTATTTTTTAGTTAATAATGGAAGTGATTTAGCAACATTAGCTGGCTCTTCTAAATGTGGAGCTGTGATAAAATGTAGTTTTCCTGTTGGTGAACTAGCGTATTGTTTTTGCAACCAAAGAACAAGTTTACCATCGGTGAGACAACATGCATTTATCGCACCGATACGAAAACGTCGAGTCAAAATCCCGTCGGTTGTTCGATATAATAACAATTGTTGACCACGAGGATCACAGAGAAGATATCGTCCATCATTGCCAAATGATGTTATTGCTGTTATCCATTTAATTGAATTTGGTAGTTCGACATCAGTTTCGATCGAACGTGTAAGATTATGATCGAATAAACAGAAGAAATGTTTGACATGTTCATTCGATTGAAAATGTTGATAGACAAAAGCAAGACGATCGTGTGTATGACACATAGCTGCCACACGACCTTCGATTTGAGCCGTTTGTACGGGAGTAAAGAAATGTTTCGTATTTTCACCCTGAAAACGCTCGTATTTCGGCTCCGGATATTTTTCTACCGTATATGTATTTGTACCGGATTTAAATGCTTTAAGAAAAACAACAATAGCAACAATAATAATAATCAAAACTTGTTTGTTTTTGTTTACCGTAGAATACCGAACCATTATGTGTCGAAGTGATAAATCGTGCTGAATTAACTGGATCACCTTCTTTTGGTTCGCAACGAAAGACACTTGCGTGTTCTTGTCTTAGCATATCGAATAGATACATTCGATGATTGCCAACAAGTAGCAAACTTTGCGAACGTTCGCACCACGTTCCTGCAACTAATTTATCTTTATTTGTGCCGAGAATTTTCGATAGACGAATGCTTGTTTCAACGCCTGCGCCACGATTAACAAAGTCAATCGCAGTTGTACTCAATAGAATCAAACTATTTCCCGGTGTTCGACGAAGAAAAAATGTTTCTAAATATCGATCATTGAGAGATATAGCTGTCGGATGTTTGCCAACAGAGAATGCGCCTTCAATTGGCGTTTGAAATTGTTTATATTTGCCTAGACGAATGGTGACTGTGATTGTATGGGCAGATTTTGTTCGAAGAAGTGGTGATTCAGCACGTGGAGCCTGACGAAAATGAAGAATTTTTTCGGGCTCGAATTTGCCGAGTTCAATCAATGGATTTCTCGCTTCGGATACCGAGTGTCCGAGCGCATTTCGAGCATCTAATCGACGTTGAATATTAACGATATCGTCGGCATCAAGTAGTTGATCATTTTTTAAACATGAACTCAATAAATCCGTGTAACTAACAGCTTCTTCACTTGTCAATAAAGCTGAACTAAATACACAGATAAGATTTCGGTTTATTATTATTATTATTATTATTATTCTTGGAGTCGTTTTTTTTTTTCGTTGGCAAAAAGAAAACAACATTTACTCTGTTCGTTTTTTTCGTTCTTCAGCTCTCAATTCGATTCCTTTCTCGATTTCTTTAATAATCACATCTTGTCGTTGTTCGAGTTCGGAAATTAAATTTTTCACTGTACTACGCGTACGTCGTATTGTTTCTTGTGATGCACGATAGAAATTCTGATCGATAACATCATGTGTTGTAACCGGATCGATTTTACATGATTGTAATTCTTCTTTTAAATGGTCCATACGTTTGCTAACTTCATTCCGATGTTTAACACTACATTTACCACAGAAAACATCTTTACAATGATCGAGACATTGAAAATGTGCCATCGAACTACATTGTGAACAGGATGTTACTGATAGTTGATAATTAACGGGCATAGCACTAGTTGTCGTACTCATGCTTGTCGAATTCAAACCGCTTGAGTAGAGAAGAAGAAGAAGAAAAAAAGAGAACAAAAAACGATTCTTTTCTTTTTCTTTAACTGTTGTTGTGCTTGCTCGTTTGAGTTTCTTTTCGATTCGATTTTTTCCCGTTTCTACGATTGATCAAGAACAAACACTCAGATACTTATTTACTAACGACAAATAGCAACAGAAAATACGAAGAAAAAGAAAAGAAAAGAAGAATTTTGTTGATTAATAATTTAAATTCTTTCTTGTTTGTTTAACTCTATATGGTTGCATGTTGTTTTTTGGAAACATGTTCATATTTTACTACAAACTAATCTTTTAGAGTTTTCACCTTGATTTCAATTATATTCATATTCATAAATTCAAGAGAAAACAAATACATAAACGTAAATGTTCATCAGACTTTATTCAAACTTGACAATAGCTGTATTCTTATGAATTAGCAATCTTTTTATGTGCATAATTATTAGGATCTTGAAGGTGTTATAACATACGTGTGATTGTATCTACGCAGATGCATGCACTTTTGTTGTTTCTTTGCTTTGTTTTATTTTTGGTACGATGTCAATTTGAAAATTCAGTACAACTTTTCGTTTCCATGATGAATCAATGTTATTTTCTTTACAAAAAACTTAATAATACTAAGTTTAATGCTTAATTTTATTATATTAATAGATTTATAGATATCGTTAATCAAATTTGCTCATTTGTTCTTTTTCTAAAATATTCATAAAGAGAATGTTAATAATTGCAAGAGGATGTTACTTTGTTGTGTCCATGTAAATACGACATTGTTTGTATTACTAGATCAGATGATACGATTGTCAGTATTTGAACATAATTTGTCGCATTATTATTCATTTCCATTTGCAATATTCAGTATCGAGTGAGTATTACCTTGCTGAATATCATTTTCATTATGTATAGCTGAGGTGAATGCAGCATTCTTTTTCTATTTGACTATATTATATTTCTGCTTAACGGACGCATTATTTTGATCTGAACACGTGAATTCTATTAATTCGATTTTCATTTCTTTTGGTGAAATAAATGCACTTATGCATTAAAAATTAAAAATAGAACATTTAAAAGACTGTTTCTTTCGCTTTTATTTTTAAGTAACTACAACAACATCATCAGTACTCATTTGCTCTTTTTCCTTCCATATCCAATTTGATATTAGAAATTGTGTATGCTGAGTTTTAATATGATGTTTCAATGAATCTTTTCGTGAATAACGTTTACCACAAAATTGACATTCTAAAGAAAGAAAAACGACAACTGAATTCATTAAAAAACACGAGCGAGATTTTCTACGAACCAACTTTCCATAGATCTTGTGAACTGTGTGTGATATAATGTCGATTCAAACCCGATCGATTCACGTAAGAATTAAAACAGAGTGGACAACGGAACTGTCGTTTGCCATCTGGGTGAATAATTTCAATCATTGAATCGGTTAATTTCGGCAAACCAAATCTTGTCAAACGAGATGAATATGTTTGTTCTTGTTCGTTTGTATCCGGTGGTATTAATTGTTCAAAACTTTGCAAATCATCGAGTTTTTCTGTATTTTCTTGTTCATGAGTTTCATTCGTATGTTCGATTCGAACAGTATATTGTTCTCCACATTGACAATGAAAATTCGATGAATTGACTAGACTCAAACGTTTTTGAATCCAATTCGAAAATTGCCGAATAGAATTCGAATCATTTTGTTGAAGAAATTGTTCGATATCATGACATAATGAAAAGACATTTGCCATTGAAATTCTTTGTTTTTTTATTTTCTCGTTCTATTGATTAGTTGCTAAGGATATTTCAATCCAAAAGTTAATGGAAAATAGTGGAGCGAAAACAAGTTGCTATTAGTTTATTTTTTTGAAAGATCAAAAGAAAAAGGAATAAAAGAGAATCTACATTGTTATGAAAAACAATACAATTCTAAGTAAACAAAATTCAAAGAAAGTGCAGATGTGATATTTGATGATCTATTCGAAAACTAGACCCGAATGTTTATTCACATCTTGAATTTCTTTTTGGAAAATTTCTTCGATTTTTCTTCAATTTGTTGTATAGTTAAAAATTCTGCTGTTGATTTGCTACATCTTCCAAGAGCTACATGTCTTCTACATTCCATTAAACAATGAAAGGGATCATTGTCACCGGTGAACGTATTCTTATGAAATTGATATAAATTATCGTCAGTAAGAAATGATAATTGCTCATAAAGTTCTATGGGAGAAAGAAAACCATGTTGTGAAAAATAAATAAGATATTCTAAGATGCGAATAGAAAATGTTGATTTCGAAAGAAATTTCGATCGAAATTCTTTGAATAGATACTCGATTACATTTCGACCGGATACTGTCTTTATGTTGCCGAAATTCTCTTTCGCAGAGTGATATTCGAGCCCCGGTAGTATTGGTTTATCTTTTTCTCCAATATATACGAATGTTTCAACAAACTCATATGTAATATCACCAAACTCCATATAAAAAAGTAAGCATCTTTGATTAACATGTTTTTTACCCCATTCACAAAGTTTACTTTTAAATTTCGTTTCTCCAAATTCCGTTTCACGTAGAACTTTTAAAAACATCTTCCGATTTTTTCTGAGAATAGCCCAACACATTTCACCAGAGTCAGCGATTGTTTCTAACAATCTTATCTGCTTATCCACATTACACATATTATTGTATGTATCTTCGATTAGTCGACGCAGAAATATGGCCGAGTTCGCATAGATATATTCAGTTGCCTCACGAATCAATGCATCAGTTCCAGGAGAATATCTATACAAATCTGATTCTACTAACAGCATATATAGTTTGTCTGTAGAAAGATTGAATTCATCTTGTAACCATTGTACCGTAATTGTTTCCTCTTGATTATTGTTATTCGAAATGATGAAACAGAATATTGCTCGTATACAAGCTAAATCCGATGGTGATTCACGAGAAATTTGTGTAATTAAATCTTGTATCTCAGATGGAATAGTAGATTTAAATTTTAATGATAAATACTTGGCATATGCTAATAAACAACCAGGTAGAATATCGTTTCTATCACATTTTAATTCAGAAAGAAGAATTTCTAATTGACGTTTTATATCCTTTTTGATCAATGTATGATCCGGTATTGATGGCACATTAAAAAATGTTTTATTAATTGAATTGATAATGAACAATTGAACACGAGGAATTTCTTTATCGTGAAGAAGTGTCATTAGACAATTGTAAATTTCTTTTGAGAGATTTTTCTTATTTTCATAATCGATTGATTCAAGAATAATCCATCGAATGATTTCGATAATATATTCTTGTTCTTTTTTAAAATCTTGAATATGTTTTATGAGATAAGAATCTAAATTTTGTGAATAACTACGAACTGTCAAGAGAGATGATTCACTTTTCTTATTTAACTGTATTCGTTCTCGTTCGATTTGTAACAGTGCATCGAGTATTTGTTGAGACTGAATACGAGCAGATGTTTGTAGAGTAATTTTAAAAGCATTTTCAATTATTGGAATAATAACATTGGTAAGAAGAGATGACGAAATAGTTTTTAATTCAAGTCGAGTTTGAATAACAGATTTCAAACGTAAATAATCATCAGTAGTAAACATTTGTTTGAGAATTTCAATTGATTCATGTTTCGAACAAAATAGAGCAGCATAATAGGCAAAGAATTTCAATTGTTGATCTGTTCGATATTCAAACCATTGATTAATGATAGTACAAGCTTCATCTTTAACATCATAACATGTTAAACAATGTTCGATAATTTCGTTGATTAGTTCTCTGTCTTGTAATTTGAGATAATCCGTAATCCATTGTGCAATATCAGCAGTCATGATTTGTTCTGCCCGTAAGAGATCCAACTGTTCTCGAGATGAACTTTGTTTGCTTGTCTCTTGTTTAACATACATGTCTAAGATTTGAATATCTCGACTTAATTCAATGAGATACATCAATGAAAGAAGGGTTACACCTGATTGAGTAGATGATCGACGTAACAAACATTCGTGAAATACAGTTGAATAAAAAAGTAAAATATCTGGTAGGTCTTTTGCGTGTTCTGTTTCATATGTTGACAAATAAGACGAAAGATTTTTGTCATTTAAACTACGTAGAGCAATATAAGCAGACCGTTGATGTTGTTCATTATCTGAATTTTCAAGAAATTTTTCACCGATCAATCGAATAAAATATGGAAATGAACGAAGTCGTTCGTAATTTTGAACGAATAAATAAGTTGATAACGATAATGAAAGATTTGGAAATAACTTATTCAATGATACGATTATTTGTTGATTTAATTGTTCAATGTATTCAGGAGAAAAGATCAACGGCTCTTTCAAACGTAAAATCATATTCAATAGAATTAATTGTAAAATTGGATCTTTAATCATTTTAATTCCACAATCAATCTCATGATTTTCTTGTGACGCAAGATATGCATTTTTAGACGAATGCGATGATTTTCGGCAATGACGATAATGAGCTTGGCCAAGCCGAGCAAGACAGAGACATGAAGTAAATAATTGTAAATCATTTTGATTTTCATTCGATTGAGCTAGATTCATAAGTTGACGTTCTTCGTCGATTAATGAATTCCAATTATGAAGTACTCTCACATTAGAAAGAGTTGAAACATAATTTTCCAATAAATTTGCTTTGTATAATGGAGTTATGAGCGATAAAATTCGTTTTTTATCCTTTTCACAACCATCATAGTTCTGTTTATCTAAATATGTTAAACATTCAGATAAAAGTACGCTCAATGGTAATATTTCAGTTTCAATAACTAAATCATATAACAATGTTTGACGAGATTGTGGAATAAGTGCTAGTAAATCAAATGGTATATATTCTGTTGTTTCTATGTTATTAGGCTGTAAATAATGACGATATTCGAATTGAACATCGAAAGTTTGACGAATAGGATTCGTTTTGATAAGATCAAAATTAGTAAAACTAGCAAAACTAGTTAAATAAGGGATATGAACTTGTCTCCCTGCATGAATACATGCGAATAAAAATCTAATTTGTTCGTTGTCTATAGAATGATTTGATGATTGAGTAAAGAATTCATTTGCAATTGATTCCATATCACTTGTAACTTCAGTAGTGTAAAATTGATGTGCTTCACTTAAATCTAAGTAGATTTCCTTAAATTTGGTCAATACTAAACGTAATGCTTTGTAATGACTAAACTTTGCATAGATCGAAGGATCTGCAATACCACACAAACATATAAATGCAATAAAAGTATCGATTAAGTCAGATGAAGTATCATCAGGTGAAAATCTAGTAAGAATATTTTCTTCATATTGTTCAACTAATTCTAAATGAGATTGTTCAGTATTTAGGAAGTAATCTCGAAGGGGTTCAATTGTCGATGATAGACGATATATTGCTTCCGAAGACAAATGACGCATTGCCATGTTACGTTGCTTAGCTAAAAAATATGATCCATCACATAAAGCAAGAATAGTATTAATAGGGAAAATGAGTGGAAGATTACTTTTCGTGGATAAATTTCGTTGTAATATTTGATCATCGAAAATATGATCCGGCCCATTATTTGATTGCATTATGCAACGTAATGTTTGGCATATGGCTAACTCAGATATTATACTTATATGACGTAATGACCATAATTTCTGAAAAACAGTTGTCGGTACATTATCATATCGACTCTCTTTATATAATGTATAACCTAAAAACTCCTGACGTAGTAGACAATAACAAAATTTAATGACACGTTTTTCACTGTTGATGTGTTCTTTCATCCATTCTAAAATTAGCTCCGTAGGTAGCATGGATGATGATAAATATGTTTGATTAATTAAGTCTGATGGATGATCTAAAAGATTATTTAATGCTTGAAAAATAATACTTTTTGATGGTAAATTATGAATATATGTGAGACCATCGAAGAACAGAAGTGATCCTAGTGGAAGAGCATAATCTTTATCGCGAGAAATCAATTCCGAACAGAATTCATTATATTTCTCTAATGGCCATTTCGAACTAATCCAACTAATAGTTAATAAAAGTGAATAATAAAGACGAGGTCGATTGGAAAATTTGAAGAGTTTTGTCACAATATCCGCTATTGATGATCCTTTGAGAAGAGCTTGTATGACAAAGTATCGTTGAAAAGAGAAATGAATAAAACTGTATACTTCTAATCCATGTGCGGTTAAAAATGATAAATCGGAATTGAATAATTGAATAATTCTATTGGCATATTCTTGTAAAGTTCGATGATTATTTGGAATATTAAATTGTCATAAAATAAAAAAACAGATTTGTTTCAGATCGAATTCATCGATAAGATTAGTTGGCGATTGTAAGTAAATATTACAAGCAAGAGTAATACAAAATTCGAGTAGAACATCTTTGGATAAAGTCGGTTCAAGACGTGTCCAAGTGCGTAATGTTGCTTGAACAGCATAATCATAGATTTCAGTTGCCGTTTTATGAGAATATCCTCTCCAAGAATTGAAAATATGCATACAGAAAAGTGTAACTATATGAAGACTCATTTGATCGCCATCACTATCACATACTAAACTCATAATAGTATCTAATCTATTCATTAACGTTCTTTCACTTATCGCATTGACAGGAATATTTTCTTCTAAGAAAATAGTACGTAAACTTTGTTCAACTTTTATCACCCACTCAGATGCAAACTTTACCATTGAGTCATATTCCAATTTGACCAACTTTCGATGCTTAATATTAGGACTATTAAACGAATATAGATCATATCCAACAAAAGAACTTGTAATAATTATTCTATTACGCACTGATTCTTCCGAGAAATAGGTGTCATTTTCTTCCAAAGTCATATATATTTCTAATACATCTTCATCATCAATTAATGGATCATCAAAAACTGAGAGAAAATTTTGGTCATGTACATAGTCTTCTATGAAAGTTCGGATAAGTTCAACGATCTTATATCTTTGCGGGAGTGTAGGAATTTCGTCTAGCCCATCGAGAAGGATCAATGCATGACCTTGATAGATAAACTCTTTCAAAACATTTCCTATGTCATCAGAGTGATATACTTGTGAAAACCAAGTATGTTTACCTATATAATCGATTAATGCTAAAGTAGAATTATTCTCATGCCATTCAGCGAATTCTTTTAAACGAATTAATATTGGAATATAAAACTGATTTTCCGCACGTGTAGACAAGACTTCTTTAGCATAGTTGCGTGTTATGAGTCGCATAAGTGTAGTTTTGCCTGATTTCTGTTCACCTAGAACAACATTCCCTTGGTCATGTTGTAATATACTCATATCACTATCGTTAGCAGATTCTAGGAGTGGAGAATGCATTTTTACTGTTGGTAAGAAATCTTTTGCTTCTGTTTTAATATCCTTATTAAACGTTGCATAAGGATCAGATCCTGACCTATATAGTCCTAAGCTACGTAGGGAAACGAATATGTCCCAGCAATCAAGACTAATCTCAATGCATTTCAATTTGTTTTCAAGTTGTTCTCGTTTTTCATCTGTCAATAATAGTCTTGCTTCTGTATTCTCAGTGAAATAAAGAAGATCATCAATGCGACCAATCAAATCTCGTACTTGTACTTTTGAATGCAACAAAATGCATTTCCGTAGATATTCATCAATAATTTTTCGATGTGTCGATAAGAGTTTGGAGAAACTTTTTTTCTGTCCGCAGTTCGTATCACATTGGAGCTTACGTTGTTCGAGCTTGCTTTCCAACTGTATTCTCGCCACAAATCGATTCCATTGTTGTTCGTTTTTTTTTACCTTTGAACCATATAACACATAAGGCAGATCTTCTTGTATATGCAACCAAATTTTATATTGAACCTCGCTATTGTCGTCGTCGTCCGGCATATTCTGAATAAATTTATTTAGTCGTTGACAAAATAAACGAGCATATTCATCATTAGATAAATCCTTTCCCAATAATTCATTCAAATAATCGTTGATACGAGACAAAATTGTATGTTTAATAGATTCCGTGGAATTTACTGAAATACTGTCTCTAAAGTCGTTTAACAAGATGATTGCGATTTCGATAATATTTTCCATCGTTATTCGGCGCTTAATACAACGGAAAGAAAAGTTATTTTTCGATTGTGCTTTATAAAAAGTAAGATATATACCTTCACAGATAACAGAAACGAAAAAAATGTCCCTTTTTTGTTTTTTTTCGTATACACAGCTATCAATCAATATATTATACCGTCTTTCCTACATGGTTCTACAATTTATACCAAGCTATAGATACCGTTTTGGTTGCGTGAAGCTAACTGTGACGAGAACCGTCACCATGCGGCTATCATCATATAGATCCTGATAGCGTCATGCTTCATTGCACCAACTCTCTCTCTCCCCCTCTCTATATATTTTTGCACATGTATTATTTCTTCAGTTAATAGACTCACGGGACATATTTTCCGTTACACCAACGAAAGACGTAAACCAAGCAAATCGGAATAATTTCATGTAGAAAATTAAAAACAAATTTTTTTTTCGATTTTCATACTTAAACGACAAAAATAAGCAAATCAACGTCATCAATTTCACATCGCAATCACTTTCAAGACGAATCGGCATGGACTCCATGATAAGTCGAGTTATCTCGAGAGAATTCGATGGGTAGATTTAGGAATTAAAGTAAAATGACTTGGTAGAACGTAAACGATACTAAACTTTTGAGTAAACAGGATAAAAAGTATGTCGATAATAATAAAAATAAATTTACGAGTTTTTTATATACACTTCTGAGGTCCGTTTTGATTCACTTCACGTGACCTACCGCTTTTTTCTTGAAATTGGGGGGAAAGTTATTAGAATCTTATCGAAATATCAACTGAAGTTCGTAATTAGGATTTTAGTACGTTAACACACATGTTTTTAGGAATGTTGCGTTCAGATATGTTAGCTGTTGATGAGTAGCTGAAGTTTGAGATTTGTGTTATTTTTTAAATTAATTAACGAACTAATATATTAGTTATTTTTATTTCTACATATCCTCAACTCGTGCAAAATAGTGATGTGAAAACCAATTGCTATTATTTTATTTTTGAAAGACCAAAAGAAAAAGGAATAAAAAAGAATTTACATTGTTATGGAATGTAAAAAAAAAAGAAAAGTTGTTTTCAACTTAATTGAAGAATATCATCAAAAAGTGCCTTGGCTGTTCGAGCGATGTTCATCGCATGTTCGTTTGTTTGTTCGTAATTTCGTTGACGGACTGCTTCAATTAATAAAACAACTAGATTTGAAAAATGATCATAACGTTGTTCGCACTACAAAAAAAGAACAGATCGATAAGTTTTGTTGTGAAAATGAATGTTACTTAACCATTTCTTTGATCGAAATCGGTGCATGTTCGAGTGTTTGAAGAAGATCTCGAACAGCTATTGCGATATTTTTTACTAATTGCATTTGTTGACGATCATTGACAGGTGCTACTGAATGGTTTGAGTTCGAAAATGATTCAGTATCTGAATTGTTTTCATTTTGACGTGTCAAAGCAAGAACTGAACTAATGATTTGCTTTGTTTGATTATGAAATAATTCGATTAATTGTTTTGATTTAAAATTTTTCTCCGTAGTTGTCTAAAATAGTTTTAGCATCGAGTTACGTATACGAAGAAATCTTAATCAAATACTTTATGTTCGACATTTGTTCGAGTTTGATCGTTCTTATTGATTACTAAACGATTGTTATGAACTTTGAAAAAGGAGACCAGCGAGTTGTTTTAGAGGATGAAAATGAGAGACTCACTAGGAAATCGACTTCCATTGAAACCATGCCGACTCGGTAGAGTAGGCTTTGGCGGTACAGGTTCTTCTATCGAAGCGATTTTCTCTGTGTTCAATGTTTTATCTTCGTTTAAAATCGCTTTCAATCGTTCATGAATTTGATTAAAATGCGGTCGATTCGTTGGTTCATACGACCAACAATCTTGAAATAGATCGTACAAACTTTTCGGACAATGAACGCCCGGTAATGGTAAACGAATATCATTTTCAATTTGATCAATAACTTCCGCATTTGGAATGCCTTGAAATGGTTTTTTGCCGAGTGTTAATATTTCCCACATGCACACGCTGAACATCCAAACATCGGATAAATGAGTAAAACGACGGAAATTTATCGATTCCGGTGCCATCCATTTAATGGGCAATTTACCTTTTGATGCTGAAAAACGAAAGATAGACGATCGCCATTTTCTTTATTCATATAATTAATCGTTTTTTTACCTTTATAATAGGAATTCTCGAGATTTAATTGCCTTGAAAGACCAAAATCTGCTAATTTCACTGTTTCATGATTGGAAACGAGAACATTTCTTGCAGCAATATCACTAGCAGACAAATGAAAAATTCAATTTCATTTTCGAAATTTGCAAATGATCTTTACCGATGAACGAATTTCTTCGATTCGAGATAGGCAAGTGCAGATGCTAATTGTTCACAATAGAGAATCAAAGTGCCAACATCGAAATCATGACGATTGGCAAGTAAATATGCTCGTAACTAAAAATAAACGAAGTCAATAAGGAAAACACTTCCTCATGGAAAATTTACCTCGCCTAAACGTGCTAATTCCATAATTAATAAAACGGGTTGTTCGGTGCAAACACCGAGTAATTTAATAATATGTGGATGATTGAATTTTTGCATGACATCTGAAGAAAAAGCCAAAATAAGATCAAACAAAATAAATTTATTATCATACAAGCTTCATCGAGAAATGTTTCTGTCGTTGCTGTATCTTGCATTTTACATGTTTTTATAGCAATATTGATTTGCAATTGTTGATCAGTCTGTAAGAAATGAAAGTGTTTTTTCGGTGAATTTAGTTGTTTTACTTTCAATATTCCTCGATAAACTTCTCCGTATTGTCCGTTGCCGAGTGATTCGATCATTTGGATTTGTCGTCGATCGATTTCATATTCCGGCGAGAGAACATCAGCATAATCACCTTCATCATCATCGTCATCGTCATTATTATCCGTGGTTTCATAGAGAAAATCCGATGGATGTGAAATGGCGATCGTCGATGATGATGAAGATTTTTGTTCGTCAAGCATCGTTCGCCAGAGTGATGTCGAATTGCGATTGACAAGCATACAGTAACCATCAATAAGTGTAGCAACATCATGAGCATCAGATGGCGACGAAAAACTGAATGTTAACGTCTAAAATATCGATATAAATAATGACGAGTCAGTTTTCTTGAATACTTCGGATGAACCAGCGATGGATAATTTGAGATGTGCACGATCATCGGTATTGATCGAAAGAACATTTTCGAATAGAGTCATTTTTGTTAACTTAAGAGCGAAAAAACACAAAAGTCGAAAGAACTTTTTTTTTCATTTTGAAATCTCACATTTGTAGAATTTTCAATTTGATAACTAATTCCGTCTGTGGGACCGAGAACAAGATGAATCGGTACTGTCCATTCAGCCTAAGAAAATCAAAAATATAAACATATATTTTCAATAAATCAAACATCAACATACACCGAGATTACACGTGAAGGTTTCTCGTTCCCAATTCCAAACATCTTTGAGCAAAAAACAAAATCGTTTGACACATTCTTCTTCACCTAAACCCTCGTATTTTTTCAAGCAAGCTTTGATATGTTTTCTCAAGATTTTCGGCTTGAAATGCAAAAAAAAACAATAGAAAATCAACAACAATCTCATTTCGAAACAAACTTTATGCGAATCGATTAATGTTTGCGGAAAGAATTTTCTCAAGCCTAATTCTTTTTCCAAATAATCCATATTCACTTTCTTATCCAATGCTGTCGAATTTAGATCTTTAAATAACTTTCGAATTTCTAACGAGCCTAATTCAATTGCTTCGTTTAGCGAGACATGTTCCGATTTGAAACGCATATAATCAATACGTAATTGTTCGTAGAAGAAAGTAAACGTTGGCTTATCCAATGCCAAAGCATCGATAGACTCAGGAAAATATCGAAGACGAAGTTCGAATCTAAATAGATGATGTTTTTCTTTCTTCGTGTTTATTCATCGATTTTGTTCTGTTCTACTACTTCAAAGCATCGATTGATCCGTATGCTTGTTGAATTTTATCGATTGTTAGATTTGGATGAAGCCATTGATCAGTAATCACAGTTTTGCTTGTTTCGAGAGATGAAATACGAAGTGCAAAAGATAATTGATAGAATAATTCATAGGGTGAAAGACGACCTTTGATAACTATTCGAATTAAATCCTAGAGGAGAAGAATAGTGTTCGGTTTTATGAGAAAAATTGAAAAACGTTCGCCTACAGAAACACTTGTCGATGGTGTATATCGTAATGTATGAAAAGATCCATTGGGAAAGAATATTTTCAGACAAGTTGTTTTATCCATAAAAATTTTCACTGATTGATTATCAATCAATCGGTTTATTAATCTCAGATTTCTATTCGTTTATATGTAAACCATTGATACAGTTCAAAACTACCGATCAATGACCTCTATCGTTAGATTATTCAATACGTTCGCAGACTTAATTCAATTTGCCAGCTAGTAGCAGACAAGCCTACGTGGTTAGTGGACATTATTCAACATGACCGACGGGCAAGATACGCGTACAGTTATGGCGCAACGTACGGTGTTCAATGGACTCGATGCTAATGAAATGTTTACAGAAGAAAGTGTATCTCTACCAGAATTGGCTCCCGGAGAAATTCTTGTTAAAGTAATTAACATATCTAACAGAACAAAGAAATAAAAACAAAAATATGTTTTGTATTTTTTTTCCTATTATCTCGAAAGGTTCGTTTAGCATCGGTTTGTATGAGTGATGTTCATACAATAACAGGTCACCGAATTGAACCGACTCCAAGGTATTTTTGTTTTTTTTTCTGATTGAGTCTGAATTAATTATTCTTCGTTTTTTTTTCTAGCGTCTTAGGTCATGAAGCTGTTGTCGAAGTTGTAGCTCATCGTCGACCGGAAAGTGATTTACAACAAGGCGATCATTTAACATTTTCTATCGCTGATTCATGTTACAAATGTGAATTTTGTTTGAAAGGTCTCGAACAGAAATGCACGAAATTATTCAAAGTACTTTGTTTTAAATCCTTTCGAAAAGTTCATTTCTCATCTTCTGTGATAAAGTATGGTCATGCAAAGTTAACTGATGGTTCAGGTTTTAACGGTTGTTATGCATCGCATATTATCATTCGACGAGGTACACATGTCGTCAAAATTCCTGATACAATATCCGATCGATGTGCCGCACCGATCAATTGCTCATTGGCAACAGCGATGTGTGCGATGGAATACGTACCTAAAGTGAAACAAGGCCGAGCTTTTATTCAAGTAGAATAGAAATATTTCTCTTTTTTTTTCGTTGCTTTTCTAAACTCGAGAATAACCATATAGGGTGATGGAATGCTAGGCTTTTATACCGTAGCTGCTCTTCGAGAATTAGGATATGATACAGTCTATTGTTCAGGAAATCATGTCCGACGTGCAGAATTTCTAAAACAGTTCGGTGCTATACCGATTTATAATGGTAAAACAAAGAAAAGAAGAAGGCATCAAAGGATGTTTAAAATATCATTAAATCTGTGTTTTTTTTCAGAAAAACGAAGTATGACTCGTGAGAGCTTTGCATGATTTGTCTTCTTCTTCTTCTTCTTATTTTACTCGCGTGCTAATGATACTCACTGATTGACTGTTTGTTTGTTTGTTTGTTTGCTAAACACTACTTCTAATCTCAGAGTAAATGAAAACACCTGCATCAATTGAAAATAATTAATTTTAATAGAGAAAAAAACGGAAACCAATGAATATATATATATATATTTAGATGACATAATTACAGAAGAAGCAAATAGGATTGATGTCGTCGTCGAAGTAAAGAGATTATTATCAATTTATATCAAGAGTTTTTCTTCTTTTTATGTCAAATCTAGGTATGTGGTGTTTCAAATGTAATTAACGATGGCATTCGTTTATTGAAAGCTGGAGGCTTATATTTATTTCTTGGTATGGTCCATCCTCATTCAAATCTAAATATAACGGGCGAACAAATTATTCGTAAATGTTTAACAATAAAAGGTCATTAGTAAAGAAAAAAACGAAATCAAATTGCATATGTTATTGTTCGCGTAATTATAGGTATTCATAATTATGCACCACGACATCTTGATCAAGCTGTCGATTTTCTTGAAAAAACAATTAGAAAATATCCGTACGAGGACGTCATGGGGCCTATTTATAATCTCTCGGATTTATCTTGTGCTATGAAAATTGCGAAAGAAAAAGTTTATAATCGAATTTTTATTCAACCGAATAATATGATTTAATCAGATTTCTTCTTTGTTTTGCTTAGCTCATTTTAATCCGTCCTTATTTATTAGCCGAATTGTGTGTTTGTTTTCAGCTCAATTATCTGACAATTTCTATATACGCATATATACTGTGCGTGTTCATGTAATGCTTTTCATTTTTGTTTTTTATGCGTGAAAATAAAATTTTTATTCCGACAAACGAAGAAAAAAAAACATTTGAAATGCATGAAATTGTTCAAGAAAAGGACTTGTCATTTTGTCTTCGTCTTCTTCTTCTTCATTCTTCATTCTTCTGTTTTCTATATTGAATTTATTTTCTCTGATTTTTCAAGTGAATTAATGAATCAGTATTATATTGTTGTAAAATTTGAACAACTTTCGCCCAATTAACTTCAGCTATATGACTCGTTCGTTTGTCATTTAAACAATGTTTCTCACATGAATGTGAATGTTGTTGGCAGGAATCAATGGAATCATTTGAAATTTCACCGAGTTTGCCACGAAGACATTCAGCTAAATCTTGTTGACATTTAGCAAAGCAAAAGCCTGGAAATTCAATAAAATGAATTCAAAACTCGATTGAACATTATTCGAATACGATTTTACCACAGATTTTAGCTGCAAGCGATGGATTTTCTTGATTTTTAAATTCGAAATCACAATCTTGCGCAGTTTTTTCACTACGTCGACTCCACCAAACTATTTCGAAAGAAGACACAAAAAAAGACGTTTTTTGAATATAAAAATACTTGTCATGAACATATTGTCTTACTATTACTGCGAGCAGATAAACATTGAATTGAATAAATAATCGAAAGGAATAAAATGAGTTGTTTCAACATGATCTTAATAAAGAGAAATGGAAAGAAAAAATTACAAACGGACGCGTTTTTGAAATGAACGTGTTTGAAAATGAGAAGATTATTCTGATTATCAGAGGAAAAAGTTAGAGAAAAAAGGGAAAGAGAGAGGGAGAGAGAGAGAAAGAGAGCCTGGGAGTAGAGAAGAAGAAAAAAGTAGAAGATTGTCAGAAACATATTTATACGTCAATGGTGATATAAAAAAGAAATAAAAGTAATGTTCATTGATGCATAAACAAAGTCTATTATTCACAAATTTGATAGAAAATCCAACAAAGACGAAAAGATTTAAATGATCAACCTCGAAAATAAAAGAAGGAAATATTTATTAAGATTATTTTTTTTAATTAAATTTAATCTACTTATTCTATAGGATGAAAATAAATCATATTTGTTTTAAGTCGATCTGTGAACGTACATATTCCGTAACTAAATATATTAGATTAAAAATATCAATGTTGCGTGGAATAATTAACTGAAATCAATGGGGAGTGTCTTGTACTTTTGCATTTATTCATATGACCGTACCTATGAGAATAAATTTCAAGAGATTGTTGGACATATGGGAAATATTTGTCAGGCAATAGAATGACAAGTCTTTTTTTTCTTTGCCAAGCATATTCAACTATTTATAAGCACGTTTCGATTTATTAAGTATTCAAAAATATAGATTAAGGGATATTCGACTGTCGAATTTCTTTTCTTTCTATGTTGTTATTCATTAAACTAGATGACTTAATGAACTAATGGAAAGCGGAAGAGAGGTCTGGAGAAGTTGAAGAATATCTTTATTTTATCTCGAAATATATCACGCGTTATAAACGTGCATCAGTATAAAAAAAAGGGCTGAATTTTTAACTATTTAACTAAATAGAGAAAAATACGTAAATATTTTTAATTGCCTGAAGACATAAGCATAAAACTCGACCAAACAAGTGTCAAATTCACACCTCGTAATGTCAATAGAGGTTTCAATAGTTAATTAAGCGATCGGAAAACGTAAATTCAACAAAAAATTTTACTACTAAAAAACAACGATGTTTTCTTGTTTTTATCTATGATTCATTGAGTAAATATTTAGTTTGAGTTCGTTGTATTTGACTATATAAAGATGAAGAACAAAGTATGTGACATTAATCACAATGGCCGAGAAAACGAAATTAACTACGGCAGATTTTAGTAATGTTTGGAAAGATAATCAGAATACTCTTCCATCAGGATTAAAACTTGATTTTGTTGAGCATCTTCAACGGCAACGTTTGTCACCTGAATGGATTCAAGCAAAAGAAAATCTTGTTCAAATTATGAATCTCGAACAATTCGATCCTAATAAACAAATTGAAATTCTTGATATTGGTTGTGGTTTAGGCATCGATTTATTCTTAGTAGCCGATGAAGCTATACGTTTAAATCGACAAGTTGTAATTGTTGGTTTCGATCAAAATTCAACAATGATCAATGAAGCTAAACTTCTCTATGAAAAACAGAAACATCGTTTAACATCGAACATCACAATCGAAATTCAACAAGGCGACATATTATCAATGAATTTTGCCGACAGTCGGTTTGATATCGTTCGATCAGATATCACTCTTCAACATGTCGATATCGACAAAGCTTTGCCTGAAATCTATCGAGTTTTAAAACCAAATGGTCGTCTCATTGCTCTCGAAGGTGGTGCAGGAAATCTCTATAGTTCTGATGAAGAATTAATTAACATCTACGATAGTGTTTTGCCCAGCCGACGAGACGGTGGAATAGCTATACGTTTACAATTTCTTCTACCAAAATTTCATTTTCAAATCAAATCTCTTAATCCTAAAGCTTTTATCCAATCTGGTCTATTTTTAGCTAGCCAAGACAAAGATTGGATTAAACTACGTGGTATGGGCGAAATGCTCATACAAAAAGATCTTCTGACCAAAGAACAAAGCGAAGCTTTTCAAGAACGTTATAAACAGGCTTGTGAAACGAATAATGTTCTTGGCGCATCGATCTTATTCATAATTGAAGCTATGAAATTAGACAAAAGTGTCATGTAACAAAACTAAATTCGTGTTTGTTAATCTGCATGTAATTCGAAGTCAATGAATTGTTTTCGTTCATAATTTATTAAAAAATAAAAATTCTAGATTTCTTTTGTTTGGATTCTCAAATGTTGGTCATATAAATATTTTGTCTGACAATGAAAACTAAATAACATAAAACAATGTTGAATACAAATGATGATTCGATTGTTTCGAAATATAATTTCATTTCTGAAAAATTGACAAAATACGTCGGTGTTTGTCTTTATATTCTTTGTCTATTTGGTACTACAATGAATATATTAACATTTATGAGACGAACATATAAAAGTCGAGCTTGTTCACTCTATCTTCTCTTTGCATCGATTTGCGATTTTATTCATTTAAATTTTGGTTCATTATCAAATATTCTTCAATATGGTTTTCATTACGATTGGACAATCACATCAGTAGCCTATTGTCAAATTAAAAATTATTTCGTCTATGTATTTACTATTATTTCGGCAACATTTACAATTTTTGCTAGTATCGATCGATATATATCAAGTTCACGAAAAGTTCATTGTTGGATATTTAGTAAACAATCTATAGCTATTCGTTGTATCATTATTAGTATTCTATTTTGGTTTATTATTTCAATTCCAATTATATTCTGTTCAATTCGTATTCATCATTCATCACACAATGAACAAATGGTTTGTTCAATTAATTCCAAACGAATGTCATGTTTTTTCATTCAAATTGTTTATTCATGTATACTAAATGGTTTTATTCCGCCAATAAGTATGTTAGTTTTTGGTTTATTAACTTGTATTAATTATCGAGAACTTCGTCGACGATGTCCATCAGATTCGAGTCGTGTCAAACAAATTAATTATCAATTAACATCAATGCTTGTTCTACAATCTATTAAATCAAGTTTTACATCATTACCCTATTCAATATTTAATACTTATGCTCTGTTAACAATTGAATTAGACAGAAGTCCAATGTATCAAGCAAAAGAAAATCTCATCCATCAAATTGTTTATTTATTATTCTGGAGTAATTACACGAGTTTTTTTGTTTATTTATATTCATCGGATATATTTCGAAAGCATTGGTTAACACATTTGAAACGAATTGTTTGCTGTTTGAAATTATTCAAACATCAACAATCAAAATATCATATTCGATCAGATCGAATATAAACAATAAGACATTTGTTAAATGTGTGAATAGATTGTACGTTTATTTATTCATTCGGTTAACAATAAAACAAGTGAATTTGAAAATTGATTATTGAGGACATGCTTTGCTGCAATCAGTATCTTTTGGTAAAAGAAAAAGTTCAGGATCTTGTGGTTCGATTTTCCATTCATCATAGTCAGTAAATTGTCGAGGTGTTTTGAAATTTGGACCCGAATAACGAATGCCATTTCGTGGTTCATTGACTTCACTCCAATATTCATGTTCGAATGAATACCAATGATCAACATTTTTGCCATGAATTTGTTCAACACCGAGCCATGTTGCACCTTTAAGCCAATTGATAGGTACACCAGCATTGCCTGGCATTGCAATACAACAAAGATTCTTTGCGATGACATAGACATTTTCTGTAATTAAAATTGTGCAACTTGGTTGACCAACAGCCCAACCATAACAATAATCGTAATGATCATGACGTTCTTCACCATGTAAACGACCTGTACTTGTTTTATTTGTGTAGGTATAATAGAATGTACTACGATGAATATGAGGGACATTATCTTCGTCAAATGCTGTGACTGTTGCTTCAGTTCTGAAGATCAAAAAAAGACACAAGAAGACTCGCATAGATTTCATCTCATATATAAATCGAAAATCTCATACCTAAATCCAGTTGGCCAAAGTGGATACGATGGTGCCGTTAGGGACACACCAACGAGTGCAAGAAAAATTAAAGTAACGAACATATTTTCGATTGTGATAATCAATTGCATGTTATCAAATTTGTTGGTTTATATATGGTAAAAAAGTGCATTTTAACGATGCTTCGTCATACGTTGATGAGAACAGTTATCAGATGTTTGACTTTACTCTTTTTTCCTCCGTTCTTGTCAAAACTAACTTCTAATCATTACTTAAGATTCTATATTTAAATAATGACAATGCAAGTTTAGACTTGTTTTATTTATTTTTTTGTTAAAGTTCATAATTAAATGTGAACAGAAGAAGAAGAAAAGAAAAGATTGTGGCTTTTAAGAAAGTTTCTTTGTTTTACTGAAAAGAGTGTCAACTACTTTCGACATATTTTGAATAATGACTAATGCATCTTGATATTGTGTATCTGTTGTTGGTTCATCAAAAATAACAATATTCGATGAGCCTTGATCGAGAATACCGGTTAATTTCTTGTCTAAAATCATTTGTGAAAGTTTATTTTCAATTAAATCTTGAGGTAAATTAATTAAACGAGCAATATGTTCGATTTGAACGTTTGAATATGGTTCAAGCAGTCGACTAAGATTTTGTTCAAGTAAATTATCATATAAAGTACCCAAATGTGAATGAATAACTGGATCATCGGCTAATTCAACTTTATAGTCTTTTAATGCCTAAAATTTGATTTATTTATACGATTGAATTCATCGAATAAAACGAAACAAACTTTTTGAAAATCAGCCAATGATCGATTTTTACTTGCTTGAGCAATAGCTTTCAATGCTTCAACATCACGACCACTATATTTCAAAGCTAATTTAACTGACATCAACGCATTGACATCATCGGGTCTAAGATTCGAAACGAAAATATCAATCAAATAACTATTCAATCGAGAATAACTTACGCATTCATCATAACTTTGGATAATAGCATATATTTCAATGCTGTTATACCTTTATTGCTATTAATTTGATCGTAACCTTCGAAAGCTTCGTAAAAATACGAAAATGCTGTTTTGAAATCTTTGTCTTCAGCAGCATGAAGAATTCCTGTTTTTTTTTATTCGAAAACAAATCGATCATTACCGATTATCAAAGTTTCTTTCTTTCTACCTGATTGTAAATCTAAACTTGCTTGAAGTTTTGGTGGTGTGTAAATACCATTTGCTGTTGTTCGAGCCGACGTTAATGCAGCTCTAGAAAGCGAAGACGATTTTCAATTGAAAGATTTCTTTAAATCTTACCGTGCTTTTTGTAAATTACTTAAAGCAAAATATGTTTTACTTTCCAATAATTGAACTTCGACAAGTAATTGTTTATCATCGAGTTTTTTCAATTCTTTTAATAATTGAGCACCGAGTGTTAGAGCTTCGTTGTAACGTTTTGTATCGTAATACAAGGCGATTAAACGTGCCTAAACGAAATAATCAATCCGATTTGTTTTGTTGAATAAACAATTCGAAATGAAAATACTTCGAGATCTTGACGAAGAAATGTTCGATTTTCATTTTTAGCCCATTCGATATTTTCTTGACATAAAGCAACCTAACAAAATTTTTGATTTCAAAACAAACGAATGAATGTCGTTTATTCAAATCTTACTTCTTCACCGGTGCCCGCTTCCATATCAAGAAAAAGATCGACTAATGTTCGAACAAGTTTAGCTGCTTTTGCTTTACTAACAAGACTGAGAAATGGTCGTGTTAGTTTAATTAAAACCGACAAAGCTTGAAGCATCAAATGAAAATATTTATTAAAATGCAAATCAAGAACATCATCGTCTACCTTTGGCATCTTTTGTTTCGTTAAAAACCTTGCCTAACGAGAGAATAGCCGATTCTTTAATTCGAATCGCATCTTCATCATCAGCTTTGACATCCAATTGAACTAAAATTTGAATAAAAAAGCGAACTCATGCGCAGTTCTTTGTTTTCAATTCGAAAACGAACCCAATTTTTCCAAGATCTGTCTTGCTGTTTTGTAATCCTTTTCGTTCAAAGCATTTTCAGCTTCGTTCAATTGAATTTGTTCTTGAGATTGAACTTTTTCTTCACTTAAACCTTCCGGCATTATCTGAAAAAAAACTAAGAAACCTATAAAATCATTGCTCGTTATTCGCGATTTTTAGCCAAGTATTTGCACGAAGAATTTCATTGATAATAAATCGATTTTCATCTAAACATTCGTCAGCTAAACGATATGTTTCCAAGCAAATTTGCATATCTGATATGCGTGTGCACGTTTCGAATGTAATCATTCGTGTACGAAGAATGAGTTCGAGTAATGAAAGATATGATGTTGTGATCTGTTCGGATGACGAACGATTCGATAGTTCTCGAACGAGAATTTCAACAATTAATTGTCGATTCGAAAGAGAAAAAAACAAATCACCATAATCACCGAACAGATCGGCAAAGAATTTTATCAACGAACTATCAACTAGAATATGAAGAATAAATGTGTTTTTTTTCTGTTGAAATCAATTTACTATTTCGATTAAATAATAAAATTAGATTTTCAATTAATTTTCTTGTTGATATTTGTTCATTGATATCGATCAATCCTAAAATCAATGGATTTTCATTTGGATAATCATAACGTAGATTAAATGCGAGGAAAAATGCTAATAAACAATTGACAAAATCATCGTTTTCGATTAATTCAAAAAGAGATTTGAAAAATTCGTCATTCGATAATTGTTCTACAAATGAAAGGTAAACAAAAAATGTCAATTCGATTCCAATCGATTTCTTACCATTTGTTTGAATAGGAAATGTTCCATTCGATTGCATGAGATCAGTGAGTAGGATTACAGCCGATCGAATAGCAGTTTGGGATTTATTTTCAATGATACGAATGCAATTTAAGACGATCGAATGATCGATTACAGTCGATGCTGCTAAAGTTGGATCGAGTTCACAAAGAAAATGAACAATTTCAAAGAGATGCCCATGAATATCATCGTCCATATTCTAAACAACAAAACGAATCTCTTTCGAATGATGTTTATCTGCGAATATCTTCGAACCATTCCAGTTAAATTCATAAGATCGATTAATTGCAATCGAATATCTTGTTGTTCAATAAATTTTCGTAATAAATAACAATGTAAATTCACATGTGATTTCTAAATTCAAACACAGATAAGATATCTCGTTGAACAATATCGATATTTATCTTACTAATAAATCACGCAAACGACTAATTGATTCAATCAATAGATATTTATCTCGTCCTAATGTATAATTTCTTTCTTCATCATCATGTGAACATTGACTAATAGTTTGAAGTAATTGTTGAAATAGTTTTACATCGGGATGATCAGAACTTTGATTAAATGTCTATATAATAACGCATGTATGAGTCATAGTATACAAAGAGTAAAAGTTCAAATTATGTCTACTTGAATAGTTTGATTCAATTGTGTCCATTGATTGTCTTTATATTGAATTTTTTCGAAATAGGCAAAGATTTTCGATGATATTTCTGAACATTGTATATAATTCAATTGTGTATTTGTATGTATCAATGAAAGAATATCCGAAACAATTTCGTTATTATTCATTTTCTCGTCGAAACTGATAAAAAGCGAACGAACGAACACGAAGACAAAAAAGTTTTTAAATGAAATATCATTGGTTAAAAAATCGAATCAATGAAACCGACGATTTAAATGTTAGGTAAACATTGACATTTACATTTACGTTTACACACACATTACACCTGATCACGTCAAGATGTATGTCAACGATCGTATGTGAACATTAATTAAACTAATCATTGAATTAACGTATTTCGTTGTTTAAGGAGATCTAACTCGATTTTCTGATCAAAGTCGAAAACTTTGGTCTGAACAAAATGCGAGCAATGTTCAATATAAAGAAAATAGTTTGTCTCGAAAAGGTTTCATCTAAGAACAAAAAAAAATGGCGTTTGTGTTCTTTTTTTTGTTTCAACTAGCATTTCTTCGTTGTTGTGGAAACTGTCCATTTGCATCGATTGTTGCTTTTCTATTGACGTTAACTGGCACAGGTCTGTTTTGCGGATGTTTGTATTATCCAATTCGATTGTTTATCGATCAAATAAATAATGTTTTCGAAACAGAATATATCGATCGAGATTGGTATGATCAAATATAAAATCAACAAACTTTATTCTGAAAATAAGTTTTTCGTTTTAAAATTAGGATTCGTATTTTACATTGGACACTGATTTTTATTCCTGTTTTCATGGGAATATTAGCAGTGATTCTATTGATAATCGGTTCATTAGCAACAGGCACAATACGCTATCAGGTTTATACAAATGTTCGTTCTCGATTAACTGGTCGAATTTCAACAGGATTTGTAATAAATAAAAATCTCAAAGAGAAAATTTTCATTTGAAACTTAAATTCATTTAAGTTCATCGTTCTCGTTTATCTTCTTTTAATTCTTTGGATAATTATCATGATGTCTATGACAATTCCATGTATTGGCCTATATATTTTACAATATCGTTGTTTGGATACATGGAGTAAACCGACTGCATCCGGTTGGCCGGATAGTGCTGCACCTTATGCATGTCTAACACCAGGAACATATGGTATTCCACCACCACGACAAAAGCCTGATGCTCGAGTTTGTCAACAACGATTTAGCGAACTTTGCACTTTAGTAAAAATTTGTGACTTATTATTTTTTTTCGATTGAATTCGATTCTTCTCATTCTAGACGGATCATGCACCGAGAATTTGGACAAGTTTAATCGGTTCACTTCTCATTATTCTTGGTTTAGTAAGTGATTGATTTGAAAAAAAAGAGAAACATTCTCACACGAATCCGTTTTTTTTTCTCATTATTTAGATTCATTTTCTCACCTGTTTAGTAGCTAATTATGCACATATAAAAGATGGTCGAAAATTGCGTGATTACGAAGAAGTAATTCGCGAAGAAATCGAATTATCTAAACTCAATGAATAAATTCAATCTTACTCATTCTCTTTTTCTTTCCTGTCAGATATTTACCTATCTGTCTTCTGCAGTTTCTTCTTTTTTTAATTAATAAATAATAAAAAAAACCCAAATTAATCTCATCAAGATGCCACTAGTTGACAATCGAAAAGAAATCTACGTTTTAGTCTGTTTTTTATTTGTAAAATAAAAAAAGAGTTCTTCATGGTTATATGAGAAAAGAAAAAAAAAGTGTATGTTGTCAGTTAATCAAAGTAAATAAAAGTCGTCAGGGTTAGATAAAAAACAAAAGAAAAAAACAACACCGAATTGTAGATCAATTGTTGCAAACGAATCTTTTAGATGGAGTTTACGGATATAACGCCAAGTAGTCCGGACGACAATCAGACGGATGTGAGTTCGAAGGAGATTTGAAGGTTATTTCAAATGAATCCGTTTGTTTAGCCACTTATATTAGTTGAAACATCTAAACGAGAAAAATATAAAAATGGTATAACGATGTTTGTGATATTTTTAATTAATTTATTAAATTATATGGATCGATTTACGATTGCGGGTACGATGAATTCCGAGGGACATGATGATTAATTGTTGATTTTTGTTTTTGCTAGGTGTTCTTGATGATATACAGAAAGATTTCGACATTGACGATGCTTATGGTGGTCTATTGCAAACAGTATTTGTGTGTAGTTACATGACTTTAGCACCATTATTTGGTTATCTCGGGTATGACATCAATGACTAATGAAAACAAAAACTATCAAATAAATAAAATATTTTTGTTATAGTGATCGATATAGTCGAAAACTTCTGATCGTTATTGGAGTTACGCTTTGGTCGTTGACGACTTTAGCTGGTTCGTTTGTGCCAAATGATGTAATGTTCATAAATCGAAACATATCGATATTAATGTTCGTTTGTTTAGCATTTTTGGCTTTTTATTCTATTACGTGGCGCAGTCGGTATTGGTGAAGCATCATATTCTTGTGTAGCACCGACACTTATTGCCGATATGTACAAGGGAGATATGAGAACATTAATGTTTGCTATTTTTAATATAGCAGTACCAGCAGGCAGGTAAAGCTTGTTGACTGAATAATAAAAACGAGATTATCTATTGTTGAATTTGTAATTCAGTGGATTAGGTTATATTGCTGGCTCGTATATTTCACAAGCATTTGAGGGTGATTGGCGATGGGCATTACGAGTTCGAATACGATTTTGTAACGAATAAACATATTTTTTTATTGATTGATTCATTTAGTTCACACCTATATTCGGTGTTATCTGCGTAATTTTACTTATTATTCTTGTGAGCGAACCAGCTCGTGGTGCTATCGATGGTGGTGAATTATTGAAAAATACTCGTTGGCTTGAAGATGTCAAAGAAATTTGCAAAGTGTCTGTAACATTTCCATAGAAAAAGCTCACTGAGATTCATTATTGTTTTTTGTTTTTTTTCAGTAAAAGTTTTATTTTAACTACATTAGCATTTACATGGGTCGCATTCGCACTTGGTGCTTTGTCATGGTGGGCACCGAAATGCCTTCAATATGCTCAATTTTTACGTAATAATATGTCGTTAAATGAAACTAATACAAGTGATGGTAATTCAGTGAAAGCACAGTATGAGAGAGAGAAAGAGTCTTTGTTTTTTTGTAAAAATTCATATTTCTCTCAACAAAGAGTGAGTCTGATCTTTGGTATTATCACATGTGTTGCTGGCTTATCAGGAGTTATTCTTGGCAGTGAAGTTGCTCGACGGTTTGATAGAGAAAATAATATAATTATTTTTTGATTTTATTTTCAAACTTTAGTTATCGAAAGAGAAATCCACGTGCTGATCCATTAGTTTGTGGTATTGCTGTCGTACTTTCTGTTCCGTTTTTAGCTGCTGCACTCATCCTATCGGAAAAATATGAAATTTTAACATGGATCTTCATTTTTACAACGGAAACGTTACTTTGTACTAATTGGGCGTTGATATCCGATATGCTGATGGTACGAAAAAATAACAAAAAAAGAGAAATCTCATCAATTGATTTCGTTTGTTAGTATATCATCATTCCGACACGACGATCAACAGCAGGAGCTATTCAAATCTTCATTATGCATTTATTCGTATGTTTTGCAAAAAGAAAATATCAATAAAATGAATTTCAAAATATTTGTCTTTCGTGTAGGGCGATGCAACGAGTCCGTACATCGTTGGTATAATTAGTAATTTTTATAAGGATGGATCAGATACTACTCTTAATCAATGGGTAGCTCTACGTAATGGTTTATTATTAACACCATGCGTTTCTCTGTTGGGTGGCATTGCATTTCTAATAGCTGCTGTATTCATTGTTGAAGATCGTTTAAAAGCGGACAATAGTATTGAAGGTGATAATTGAATTTAATTGATCGAAAGCTCTCATCTCACATTGATTTATTTTTCTAGCTGATAGAATTCACGATTCATATTATGGTGCTGATGATCATAAACTGTGATTGCTTTTTTAATGTTTCTACTGAATCAAGAATAACATTTTTATTAATAAAAAAAGAGAAGGAAATTATTGATTATTATTAAGCAAATGAAAAAGACAGATAAGGGAAGATCTTCTTCGAATGTAATATATAAAAAAAAGGAAGAAGGATTGGTAATAATAACAGCAACAAGTTTATCTTCTCTTTTTAAATATCAACTAATTTAACTTTCATTGGTGTTGATGGTCGACTTGAATGATGATGATGATGATGATCCAAGATTAATTCTTGTGTTGAAAGTGACAACTCCGAACGTTTGGCAGCCTTTCGACAGATTGAAATGATGGAAGCTAAAACCGAAATATTTCAATTTTAATAGAAGAAAAAGAAGAAGCTGTTTTGTACCTGTAAGAAGAATTGAAATAAGAATTAAGACAGTTGAAAAGATGATAACTGGCGTTTTGGATTGTGTATGAATCATTTTATGAAGTTTTTCTGGAACATGTTGCATATATTCATGAACATGATCAAGTTGATGATGATCTTGTGGTTTTCGAATTAAAATAATCACAGATTTAACGTGTGATTCTGTTTTTTCTTTGAGTTTTTGAAGAAGGTTTTTCAATGTTTGAACGGGCATCATAACGACAGATTGTTGTTTTTCTTTGGTTATTTTAGGTTCCATTGGACGAGACATAGCACAGCCATCGACACAACTGGCTTGAACTTGTTCATGAATCGATAATAATTTACATTGTTGAACACAGTTTTCACCATGAAGTTTATAATCACAACCTAAACGAGAATTTTATCAATGAAAAATGAAAAACAAATCAACGAACGAACCAGCTTTGCAAGCATCGAGTTTAGCATAAGTATCGAAGTAATTTGATTGACAACCGGCGTAACATTGCTTTTCGACTGAATAGAGTTTATCAACAAGTGAAGCAGCTGATGAAAGTGTTAAACAAAGAGCAAGAATTAAGAATTTCATGTTGAATATTCGAAAGAATGTTTGATATGGACGAGTTCGATAGATTGAAATGAAAACACGATAGATTCATTCGTTCGATTTATATATTCGTCGAACTTGACTAGAAAAGAAAGAAGAAAGAAAAGATCGTCCAAAAAGAAGATCCTGGACTTTGAAACAACAGCAACAACAACAGATCAACGTCATTTCTTTGGAAAGATTGTCATTGATCGAGGCAGCAATCATTAGTACTTGTAGTTTTCAAAAGATGAATTTTATGATTTAATAAATATGGTCTTTTCATCAAAATCTATAGATGGAGTATGTTCTCGAAGTGATAATAAATTTTTTATCAGTCATAAATAATCGAGTTTTCTGTATAAATACTCGATTAGAATCTTTGCGATAATCTCATAAAATCACCATGTTAATTGTCTTGTTTTTCTTGAGCATAGTTTCGTTTTGTCAAGGTTTACAACGTCCGATTGTTATCGGACATCGTGGGACCGCGTATTTACCTGAATTGACCATCGAAAGTCAATCTTTAGCGCATGCATACGGTGCCGATGTTATTGAAATTGATGTTTGTCTAAGTAAAGATAATCAATTAATTGTCATTCATGGTAAAATTTTCATTTTTACACTTCACAGACGTCTGACTATTTGATTTCGTTTAGATCTCTATCTCGATGGTGTCACAAATGTCAATGAAATCTATCCAAATAGTCCTACGGATTCGAAAGATCTTCACTATGTCATCGATTATACTCTCGATCAAATAAGAAACTTAACTGTTCACGAACGAACTGTTCCTTTCAATGACAGTCAAGTATATCCAACACGTTTTCCATCAACAAGTTCAACTCGTTTTCAATTAGCAACTTTAAACGAAACACTTGATTTCATTCTCGGTCTTAATAAAGCAACTGGTCGTACACGTGAACTGTTAATCGAAATAAAACGGCCTGAATATTATCAGGAATCAAATCGTTCAATTACATCAATTGTTCTTTCGACATTGAATGCTTACAATCTCACTCGTTCAACGGATCCAATTATTCTTCAAACATTTTATATCGAAGAACTTTTTGCTATTCGATATCAATTGAATTCAACATTACGTTTAAATGCTTTGATGATATCGAACGATGCCAATGAATCGTCGAGTGATTATGAATACTATCGAAGTGAACAAGGCATTCGTAATCTTTCGAATGTTGTTCAAGCTTTAGCACCACATTTTTCTTTTCTTGCAAATATTGATTCGGATGGAAACATTAAAGGTCCAACAAATTTCACTACATTGGCACATAAATACAATTTGAAAGTTTATCCATACACATTTCGTCGTGATCAATCTCCACGAATTGATTTCACTAAATTTGTGACATATTTCTGGCAAACAATTGGAGTCGATGGTTTCATAACTGATCATCCTGATGTTATCTTAGAAATTCTCTCGACAAATATAAATTGTGCTTCGATGAAATATTTACATAGTATTTTAGTTCTCTTGATCTTCATTCAATTTATTTAACCTTAAAAAATAAATTCGCTTCTTTTCTCTTTTTTTGCTCTTGTCACTTCATCAATTGAAAGATATTCGAGATGTTCAAATTCTCAGATTTCATCATTCAGACACGACGACTGATTATTGCGTCAAGTCAGACGAATTCTTGTCAAACATGCCGATAGCGAGTGGTTTTTCGCAAGATTTAAATCCGAATTATTATGTAAGAGCAATTGCCCATAGAATCAATATCTAAAACATATTCGATACAAATCGATTTAGGTTCGTAAACCTGGAAAAACAGAAATTCTCGATGAAAGTATTTATTACAAACGTGATGAACCATTTCAACGGCCTGTTGAAGTAATATCTCGCACAAAAATACTTATTTTTTTTTCATATCTCTTTATTTTTATGTTTTCAGATCGTAAATCGACCTGTTCTTCGTGAGACAGTTTTCATGCCCGAACGCAAACCACCACCGGTCATTCCTGTTCGAGATTTTTACACTGTAAAACTTTGTTTTTTTCTTGTAATTTGAAATCAATTTTTCTATTGACACAAAAAATAAGGTTGCTCCTGAACCTCCACCAGCAGCAGCAGCACCACCACCATTGGTCTACAATGTTGATCCGATCAGTACAGGTCCTCCAAAATCCTTCGATCTTATTCGAGCTTGTGGCTTAAATGCCGATTGTCCGTGTTGGGCATGGCTTTGTATTGTTCTCGCGTTTATCATTCTCTTGCTTTTAATTGCTTTATGTTTGTATTACATTCTCGAACGTGACGGACGTATTTAGAAATAAACTTGAATTTTTTTTTTCGTTTGAGATTATTTATTTGATCATTAAAAGAAAATCTACATGTATATATCAGAAAGTCAACTAGACAATATGCAAAATAGAATTAACAAAAGAAATTCAGAATGGTAGACAAATGATAAAACACATCTGACAAAAAGCAAAACGACAAGGAGAAAGAGAGAGAGAGAGAAAAAAAACAAGCAAACACTGTTCATTAAAGTTGAGATTCAATAAGGCCGTTGTATTGAGCCGATTGATAATCTCGATCATGATTTGTATGTTGAATTTTAACTTGTCGTCGTGGATCGATAACTTGATTTGGTTTAATAATATCTTCTCGATACCGATAATCTTCTTCGTAACCCGTTGGAAAAATCATTTCATCTTCGAATTCATCGACAACAACAACTGGCTCATGCGATGATGGTCGATATTCATAGATTTGACTTTCATAAAACTGATCGGCTCGTCGTACTAAAGTCGATGATACTGATCCAGCACCAATACTTCTCATTGGTGTCGAATTAACCGCTCGTACTTCGCTGTACATCGGTGGACCCAACGATTTCGTATCGACTACATCGTACGGATCGTAATTATCCATTTGTTTATCTTTACCATCGAAATCATTTTCGAATAGAAGAGTTTGATTTTGTTGTGCTTGTTTTCGGTTCGATCGTTGGCAATGAAATACCCAACATAGACATAAGAAAATTAATAGAAGAAAAAATATAAAGAAAAATATGGCAAATATCCAGAGAAAAAATGAATTCATTGTTAAGATCGATGTTCGTCGAACGCGTAAATCATACGAAAGATATTCATTGTCTGATCGACCTTGATTTCGAATAGCTGCAACGCAATTATAAGTTCCATTATGTTCCGTATTTATATTCGAAATAATCAATGTTGTACTTTTATTTAAACATGAATTTCCTATCAAACAATTCGAACGAACTGTATACGAACCGATATGAATATCAGGTTCGTTATTAGCCGTTAGAATTTTGCCAATAATCTTATTCTGAAATGTCCACCAAACATCAGGCGCAGGATCCGAATAAACATCACAACGAAGTGTCGCAGTTTCTCCGGTTGTTGCTAGTAAATATCTGAGATCAGGCTTGGAAATAATCGGTCCGCAAACGAATTGTTCATCACGTAATGAAACAATTTTCTTATCAGCCAATGCTTTCGGCAGTTCACATTGAGGTTCATCATGATAGATCGGATATTCCAGTCGATTTAATGCATGACGTAGCCAACGTAATCGACAATCACATTCGAACGGATTCGATGCTAATTTCAGATGGAAATTATTCGGAAAAGTAAAATTATTCGATAGTGTTCGAAGAAAATTCGAGTGAAGATAGAGATGTTTTAGAGAATGAAGATGATTGATGAGCGTCATGTCGATTGTTTGAAGACGATTGAATGATAGATCGAGATGTTGTAAACGTGGATAGATGAGAACATCAGATGTTTGAACATATTGAATTTCATTATGTGATAAAAATAGTTTTCTGTAAAAAAAAACATAATCGAACTTATTCTTTTCACAAAAGAAACACTTTACATGAGATTATTCATTGAGAATTTCGGTACCGATTCAAGTTCATTATTCGATAGATCTAAATGTTCTAACGAATTCTGAATTAAATCAAATGTTTTCTCTTGAATTGTCTGTAGAGTTCCATTGATAATACGTAAATATCTGAGATCATTTAATTGATAAAAATGATTTCCATAGGAAAATTCAAATAAATGTTTCGATACACTTTGCAATTGATGATAGCGTAGAGTAAGATTCGTTATTAATCCTCCACGTCGTAATTTGTAATCTGTTTGTAGATTGAGTTGATCATGTAAACAACGTTGATAGGCAAATATCGTTTGTATATTGTCACAAATCATTGTCATACCTGTACTATCTAATTGACATGTGCAAGTCAATGATTGACTAGATACGAAATGATTTGCTACGAACAAAAGTAAATAGACTGAGACGGAAATGTATTTCATATACGGCGAATAGTTAAGTAGATTGAACTAGAAGAAAGGAAAGAAGTAAGAAATGATAGATTGTCATGCAATCTTTTGTTTTCTAATCAAGTCTATGAAATGGAAAGATTAGACGAGAGTTTTCTTCATCGTTCATCTTGTCGAATTAAATTATCATCACTTGTATTCGTTTGTCTATGTCTTAACTATGACAACTAAACTATATTGAAAAAGTAAGAAAAAAAATCGATCGATCGATTTTTCTTTTGTCAAACGAGACAAAACTTATCATTACAATTGAAGTGTTAATCTCCAAAATGAAAACGATTTGAAATGATTATTTCATCACTGTCCTATCATCAATGACCATCGCTAGACTATCAGTAATTGTATCTGCTCAATGAGGTGACAAAAAAAACATGAACTCACATAATTTGTTGGCTCATAGTAAGGAAGTTTTTTTCTTCTTTTGGTTTAATTGTTAATTTATGCAAGATTGTCGTCCGTATTCCATCGTTCAGCTCAGTTTCTATGTGTGTGTGTGTTGCTTTACATCTAGACAAAGAAAATATATTCAACATTGTCCGAATGACTGAATGAAATTATCTTGAAACAAAGCCACTCAGTATTCTTCCTGTTCAAATAAAAGAGAATAAGAGACACAGCCATTTAATGTTAGAAAGGCAAAGAGAAGAGAAGAAGAAAAAAACTTTGACGTTTTTCTTTATTCCTTTCCATTAGTAGAGACATTCGGGTAGACGAAGAAGAAGAAAAAAAACGAGAAAGACAATCGCGGGCAACACCTATGTATGAGGTCAAAATACGGGACAACAGTAAAATGATGAGCGAGCAAGCGAGAGGGAGAGAGAGAAAGGACAATACGCTTGTCGAATACCAAATGATTACGCATCAATTGGAAATATTGTTGAATAAAAATCGAACTGATCATCGTCGGTCTCGTTTAATCATTCTCACAAACACATATGGATTGTTAATGAGCAGCACTTGCGGCATTACTTAGTCTAATGTTATTCGAGATCGATTGATAAACAAGAATGTTCTTATTTGGAATATGTCGAGATTATTGTCTGTCTATCTATCTATCTGTCTGTCGGTCGGTACAAACTTACCAGATGGATGATTTATATCCCGTTCGATGTTAATCAAAAGTACAAAAAAAAGAAGAAATCTCGATAGACTTCAGATGTGAAGAATGACAACGAGAGATCTTAGAAATGTGTTTATCGAGAATGTGTAATGGCAAGAAGACGCGATGAACACATTGTAACTAAGCAAAAGATGTGCGTTCTTCGTCGTCGTCTTAAAATAACATCAAATCAACTATATATATACGAGACATCATCGCGTATAGAAAAATAACAATCTTCAACGATATGATGTAATGAACGATTGATCCGAGAGAGAAAGAAAGATCGATACGGGAAATTGTTGATGATAGCGGAACATCACTAATATGCATGAATAAGACGACGAACTGATAAGAAAAAAATGCACGCATGTTCTTCTTTGTTTCACTTGAGTCTGAAAATGGAAACGTTCAATATAGGAAAACTGATAGAAAAACGCGAGAGAGAGAGAGAGGAATGAAAAAAAAACTCGATGATGACAAATAAGAAAAGGAAAATTTTTTGGCAAATTTACTCATTGGTTAACTTATGTAAACAATCGAATTAAATTAATTTGACGAAAAGATTCGATTTCAAATCAATCGAAACAAAAACCTGACGAAATCTATCGAATATTTTCGAGCAAATCGGCCGCGTTTTTTCTCTCATTCATTTCGAAAAAAAATGGCGTCACTTACAAAAGCGACATCTGCAAATCTCAATGAAAAATATGATTCATTCATACGTATATGTAGATTCTTGCGAAGTAGTAGAATTATGTTTTATCTTGTAAAACGATTTCTACAATTGATATTCGTTTTTATTTGGTGTTTAACATTGATCAATTTGATCTTGTTATCATCGATTCTATTCATTATTTCGAATATATTTTTATTGATATTTTTATTTTGGTTGATTTTGACTTTATGCGCATGGTCAATTGCATTTATTCCGATATTAAAATATGTTTTTCTTCCATGGCATCGTCGACAATGTCGTTTATGGACACGAAACTACCGAGAAAAACGTTATTCTGTTGCTTTTCTTCATCAATCATCGACTAAAATCAACGATCAACAACGAATTCATTGGACAATCATCGAATCTCTATTAAAAACCTATTCGCGTGACATTGAAATCATCATCTATACCGATAACAATGACAATCCCAAAGAATTTCTTCGTACAATCAAAGATAAATTTCATATCGACTTAACTCGATATCGTCAATCAGCACTAACATTTATTCATCTTCAAACATATTCGAAACATTTTCCATTATTCAATTCGATTCTCATCAGTTTCGAAGCTCTACTTCGTTTTCTACCTGATATCTACATCGATTCTATTGGTAATCCGTGTACTTATCCATGTTTTTCTTGTGTTGGTTCGGTGCCTATTCTTTCCTATTTTCAACAGCCAATTCTTCGCTACGATCTGTTCGATATGAATTCGCTAACAAGTCGATTGAAATTAATCGTCTGCGATTGTTTGAATTTGCTCTATGTTTGTTGTGCAAATTGTTCGACGAAGATTTTCTGTCATTCATTATGGTTGAAACAACGTTTCGATTCGAATGACGTTCAAGTTCTATACCCACCTGTTGTTGTTGTCGAACAATTTGATGAGAAATCAACGAAAACTCTTGCTGATGAACGAACAAATTTAGTTTCAATTGGAGAATTTTGTGAAGAAGAAAATCATCAATTACAAATTCATGCTTTTCATCAATTTCTGCAAAAGTTCGATTTGAAAAGATTTTATTTCTTTTTGTTTTTTGAATCTTCGTACTTTTAGAAAACCGGAATATCGTTCGAAAACGAAATTAATTCTAATTGGAAACGATGAAAAAAATCGAGATTATATTGAACAATTGAAAAATCTTGTCGAGGAATTAAATCTAAACGATCTTGTTCAATTTAAATTCAATCTCAATTCTGAAGAATTAAAAACTACACTTCAACAAGCGACTACCGGATTACATACAACAGAAAATGATGACTTCAAAATCGGTTCGTTTTGTCAATTTGAATAATTAAGTTCTTCGAAATTTGAGTTTTGATTTAGCAATCTTAGAAATGATGGCTGCAGATTTGATCATTGTTGCTCATGAATCCGGCGCACCTAAACTCGATCTCAGCAAAGACGATCGAACAATTTTGTTCGCCTATGATATTGATTCATATGCGAGTAAATTCGAACAAATATTTGATTTATCAAAAGATGAACGTTGTCAAATAAGTCAAAACATTCGTGATAATCTCAATCGATTTAATCGATTGAATTTTGAAAAAGTTTTTTTTCATTCATTTGAAAAGATTTTATTTGTAAAATAAAACAAAACAAAAATGTCCATTTTCTTTCATGATTCTTTATTTGCAGTCATATGAGATTATTTTGTTTTTAGTATGGCGTCAAAAACAATTGCTAAATGTGAAAAGAATTTCATTGTTCGATGTTTAAAAGATCAACATGTAGATTTCGATGTTTATTTCAAATGATTCGATTGTGTTTTGTTTTGTTTTGTTTTTTTGCAGAGAATTGATCATCGAGCTCCATTGGCTATACGAGATGTTCAAATCGAATTTCGAGAAGAATATGGTTCAGCTGTTGTTTCACTTGGTCTAACGAAGTTTGTGAGTTGAGGGTGGAGACATTGAGCTTTCTAAAACGGTCTTTGTTTATTAAATAGAGTTTTAGCACAAACATCATGTCGAATTGTTAATCCGAAAGAAACACGACCGAACGAAGGCCGATTAAGATTACAATTGAAAAATAGTCATTCGATGGCATTCAATTTTGAAACTGGAAGGTAGTTCGCGTTTGCTCGTTCGTTGTTTGAGTCTAATGATATGTTGATATTGTAGACAAGCTCAATGGACAACTTTAATGAGTCGACAATTATTGCAAAATATTCGAGATTCAGGTTGTGTTGATATGGAATCGTTGTGTATCCTTGCACATCAACATGTTTGGGAAATTAGCGTGAATCTTCATGTTCTTGATTATGATGGAAATATATTGGATTGTGCCAATCTTGCTGCACTTTGTGCTCTAGCTCATTTTCGGTTAGATTATTTGTGCTGATATAAATTGTTTTGAAGAAAATTAATGATGTCGATATTTAGATATCCAGCAGTAACAGTTGTTGGAACGGATGTTCAAATTGTAAGACAAATATTCATAAGATTGAAATCTGAATTTCTTTTATTCAATTTAGCATTCGGTCACTGAACGAAATCCTCAACCTGTTCGTATTCTACATTTTCCAATCATGATCAGTTTTGCTCTATTTGAAAATGGGTTTGTTATTTCCATTGAATCGATATTATCTCTCTACGTTTCGATTTCGTAGAAAATATATGCTAATCGATGCCTGTGAAGCAGAAGAAAAAGTTATGGAAGGGCTATTTGCTGTTGGTATGAATCAACACAAAGAATTGAGTACATTAACAATGCTTGGCGAGATCTGTTTGAGTCGAGATAAGGTTTGTGTGTCAATGGTTTGACTTGAGATTTGAAAGTTTTCTGGGTTTTTTTCTATTTTAGATTCAAAATTGCATTGCATTAGCACATCACATTGTCTTGGACATTACCAAACAAATGCGAAGTGCACTTGAAAAAAATCGAGAAATCGAACGAAAAGCGATCGAAGCGATCAACCATCGTTAATACATTTCAATTGTTATTTCTTTCTTTTTTTCTTTGTAATACCATATTGGTGTTTATTAATAAAAAGAAAACAAAAAAATGATTTGTTGAGTTAAACAGATGCTTAAATTTCTCGAATTATGTCCAAATTGATAATAGAGGACATCAGGCCGTTTTTTGCACCAGTTATATTTTCCCTCAATTTTAATCTTCCGTTTGATTTGTTTATCTAATTCTACATGATATCACCCATTCATCTTGCTAATCGAGTTGCGTATGTATATAGAGGATAAGATGACGGATAGATATATATCACCGTCATAATCATAATACTATAATGCCACTATTTATCAATGATTGCAAACAAAGAATTGAACATATTTATCATCATTTGACTCGGATGTTTATTGTCAAATGGTTCATTTGCTAGTTGGTGTTTCTTGACTTAAAACTATATGCCAACAAATCTGATGACTAGACAACAGAGTGAAACGGATCATTGTCGTCTTCTTTCTTTTATCATCTATTTTTTCTTCGAAAAAAAAAACTGTTTGCCTCAAGGTAGCAGATTGTATGTATATATGCACTTTGCATTTGACCCGGAACGAAATACTAGCGCTTACGTTTGCTCATAATTGGATACAGAGAAGAGAAGAATACAAATTATTTGATCATTATATATCGATATCTCAATATTGCCAAAAAAAAAGAATTGCCGACAATTATGTTTCTGTTCGTGAGGACGTACAAATCATTAGTATTCACCGTCTGATTGATGAAAATAAATCTCTTTCAATTGTTCACGTGAAAATCAAACTTTCCATCGTCAATCGATAAACACATCTGATTCAATTCACATCGTACTATTTGTTTCATTTTCAAATCCCTCAACGATTAAATAATCATTCTTCGATGATGATGATCGTCTTTCTAAATATTTAGCCATTTTGCCGACTTAAGTTTTGTAACGGTTGTATTGTCGGCATCAACTATAAAAGCAGCTCATCTTTCGTTTATTAATCAAGAACGAATTGATGTTTTCCACACGTGTCTTCTTCACAAACACATTTATCTCGAGACGAAAACAAGTGTTATTTTGACATTCGATTAACAACGAATGTATATTAAATACCTGATCAATTAACAAGATCAAACAGAAAAAAAATGAAGTGAAATTGTTTCTCAAGAGATAGTTATTGACTTTTGCTCGCGTCTATTTCGATACTATTGTCTAATGAAGTGATCTACGCGTGAATGCTAAGCAAAAATAATGACGTTTCGCTTGTCTGCCATTCTTTCCAAATATCAATAACGAATCTGTAGTAACAGAAAGAGAATCTAATGATATTTTATGAATATCGATATGTGTCTTTAAATGTCATCGAGTCGATTTTGCTTTTTCTTTTCTAGTTTGCTTGTCGACGATATTCGATCAAGTAATTTCATTTGAATGAAACAAAACGTTTGCTGATTGGCCTGTTGAATATCTCTTTTCTGTTTATCGATTGGTCAATGTAGATATTCAGCTCATCTTTCCTTTTCTTTATTATCCTACGAAAAGAATAGATTTCTCTTCTCTCATTTCTCTCTTCTTTCATCATAGTTGCCATTCAATTGATAAAGATAAATCAATTGATAAAAAATCAAATCGTACCAAAGCAAAACGAACGTGAATTCGAGTGAAACCAAGCAACAAACACGGTACATCGAGCATAACCAACGTAGATCAAACTACCTGTACTTTCTACGAACCAAAGAACATCGAACGATTGCAAATGGGTATGTAAATTATCTACAGATGAATGAAGATCGTATGTGTATATAAATATACGAGAGAGAAGAACCTTGTGTGCGTTTTGTTTTTCGTAAATGTCTACTGATGAGAATGGAAAAAGTCAAATGAGATTGATTTTTTTCTTTCTCTATTTCTAGCTGATTATTCATTCAATGATAATAGTTTAAATCAAAACTATGGTGAAGTAAATCAATTAGGTGGTGTGTTCGTCAATGGCCGACCGTTGCCAACACCTATTCGTATACGTATTATTGAAATGGCCAACTTAGGCGTTCGACCCTGTGTCATAAGTCGTCGTTTAAAAGTTTCACACGGTTGTGTGAGTAAAATTCTTGCTCGTTACCATGAAACAGGTAGATTAACTTTGATTTTCAATTTTTTTTTATGAATTTTTATTTTTGTTTTGTTTTACTGAAGGTTCGATTTTGCCAGGTGCTATCGGTGGAAGTAAACCTCGTGTAACCACTCCGAATGTTGTTGGTCGTATACGAGATTATAAAATCAAAGATCCCGGCATGTTCGCTTGGGAAATTCGAGAGAAATTAATAGCTGATAATATTTGCGATAAACTCAATGTTCCATCAGTTTCATCGATTTCACGTATTCTACGTAATAAAATCGGTCCTCTATCACAACCATTGTCTGGCGAAGGTAATAGCGAACATAGTAGTTCGAATTCATCGCCATCACCATCGACAATTGCTTGTAAAATCGAGCCAACATCATGGCCAACTTATGATCAATCATCGACATCTCATCATTATCAACGATATTTCTATCCGTTTGATTCATCTTATACAAACGAAAGTTCATTTCATTCAAATGCAGAAAATATGTTTTCGTATCCTTATCAACAACAACAACAACAGCAGCAACCATCTTCATCACAACATCAACAATATTATCAAAATTTCAATCCATTTCCTTATGCACAATCGGTTCCGACATCTTACTATCCGGCAACTTATGGTTTACCATTAACACCACAAACTTCATGAACACAATCTTTCTCTCTCTCTCTCTCTTTCTATGCCTGTGTGTGTATGAGCGTTTTTTTTAAATATAATAATTGAAATTGAACGCATCTCTTCACCTGTTCAAAACATATCTTGTTTCATAGATTTATTAGTACGTGTGTGTGTGTGCTTTTTATACAGATATATAAATAGAACAAACAGATGAGAAGTCTTTATTTGAATGAAAGAAAAAAATTATCGTCGAACTAAAAATAAAAAATAAAATCAATCGATCGGAGAGTGTTGAGAAAAAAAGACGATTACCTTCAGTTATGATAGTTTCCGGTGCTCGTCGAACGATGGTTCGACGTTGCGGCGTGCCTTCACTCGGATATCGACTACGAACAGTTCGATATCTCGATGTATACGATGGTCGACGAACAAGTTCCAATCTAAATAATTCAACATTTTCGAATTATTCATTTTGTTCTAAAATACGAACATATCATCATCGGGTTCCGAAGCATAAGTTCGAATAACTCGACGATTTCGTTGTGGAACTGGTTCGTCTTCTTCGATAACATAAACATGTTTGTTACTTGCTATTTGTCCCTGTTGTCGATCACGTTCGTGCAATTGCCGAGCCAATTTTTCATTTTCTCGGGTGAGAATTTCGTGATGAGTACGGATCTTTTGTGGATTCGGGCGGCCTCTGTAAATTAATTTTTATTTTCGAGAAAAGAAAAACAAATTCAATTTACTGAGAATCCAATCGATCATATGTGTCTCCACTTCCAATCGAACGTATCGACGCTTGTGAGCCTACAATTTCGATTTGACAATGTGTTTTTGTTTGTTTATTTATTCGTTCGTTATTTTACCTGAATCATAATTTCGATTTTTCAATCTTGGCAAATTATTATTTGTTTGATGGCCTAGTTTTTGTCTTAATTCGTAATTTTCATCTTTCAATTTTCGAACTTCAAGTTTCAAACGATTGATCACATTTTCTTTCGAGTCCGTTTTGATTATCGGTGCATTTTCGATATTTTTCGCTCGATTAGCATATCGTAATGTGCTCAAACTTTCATTTTCACATAGACGTGATGGTGAAATACAAGCAATCTAAGTAATAAATCGAACAAATTCAAAAATCGATTTCAACATAAATTTCTATTTACCATCAATGTTATACCATGACCACCGAGACTATCAGCTAACAATCGAGTTAATTTCGATTCTCGATAGGGTACATGACCGGCACGTTTATTTGGATCGCTTAATGCGGATATACAAGTACCTGAGCGAGAGAAATAAGGTCGTTCAGTGTGTTTTTTTTTTGTTAAATCAAAAAGAATTTACCGAGTGTGAGTAAACTTTTGTTAATATTATTTGTTTCGACTAATTGTTTGCCTTTGGAATGACTCATTTTGACTTTTTCACTGCCTGAAATGGACATTCTCAATATTAAATACAAGAGAACTTTTGTGTTTATTTTACCAGCTAAATCGACGAATATCAGTTTGCCCTGTCGAGTCATTTGTTCTTTTGGATCGTCGTATTCTTGAAGATCTTGTTCGATTTGTATGGAAAGCATTGCATGACTACGACTTGACATATCATTGAGATTGTGCGATGCCATCGCTCGATTCAATTCACCTGAAATCAGTTCTCATGATTCGAACGAAAAAAAAAATGAAATTCTCTCTCAACCTTCTTCGAGAATTGTTAATAATTCATCAATTGTTTCGATATAAGTTTGATAGAGATTTTCAACAAAAAATCCATCTTCAATCGAACCACGAACTTGTAAATTATCGGGATTTTCCGGTCGAATCAAATCTCGAATCTTAAAAAAAAAACAAAAAATGAAAATCAATATTCATTTTGATTTTCTTTTTGATACTTGTTCATTATAAATTTCACAATAAGAAACTCGAATATAAAATGGTATATTTGTTTCTTGATTTTTTTCTCTTAATCGTTGAAATAGATACGTGATTGCTCGTGGAGCAATGCCGAAGTTTTTCGTACGATAATTCTCATCCATTCGAAACTAAACAAAATCGAGAAATATTTCTTACAAATTCGATCTGCTCAACATACGATTCCAGCACCTCCGGGTCCGACCATCGTGTGAGTTTTTCCACTACCTGTTTGTCCATACGCAAAACAAGTTGCTACGTATCTAAACGAGATTTGTTTTTCTGCTAAATAAATGAAAAAATTTTGAATTTTCTTTACCCTTGAATAGCCATGTCGACTAAACGTTTGATTCCACTGTAATGAAACACTTCGTCTTGTGACGATTGTTCGTTGAAAACGGCATCGAATGTAAACCGACGGTTATGTTGTCCTTCAACCTATCGGAACGTGTGAGTTCATTTTTTTTTTCTGAATAATAATCAAGAACATACGATAATTGAGCTCTCGCCTTCACAATGTAGAATTGCTTCAGAATTTGGATTCGATTCCATTTCACGTCCATTCATAGGTCGAACACTGAACAAACATTCGAAAATCATAAATATACAAAAGAAAATCCAAGAAAAACAACACATTTACCGAACAATAACACGAACACGGTCTTTTTCTGAGCCATTATAATCCGGCAATTCGTGTCGAAATCTCCTGAAAACAAGACGCAAAGATGAACACAAACGTTTTATTTAGTAATTCAAAAGAAAACCCCGGAGTCTCAAGTAGAAATGATCGATTTGTCACTGTCCAACGAGGTGAATCGTTCGATGACGTTTCTGCAAATCGAACGTCACGATCGGACGATGTCGGTTCAGTTATAACTATTTTGATATCATTGCCACTCGCCGGAATATTAATACGTGGAAGATTTGACGAAGGATACGGACGATCTGAGGTAATCGTGTATGTTTCAACGGGTATCGTAGGCATTTAATGACAAGTTTTTTATTTTTCTCGTTCTCTATATCGATCGGAAATCACTCGGAGAAACGTAGAAAAGAAGTGACGGAAAGAAGAAAAAAAACAAATTTCTTCTTCTTTTTTTAATTGCTCTCTTCTCTTTACTATATTACGATTTAAAACAAAATCATGTCAATGAATATATTGACAAAAGATTTGCATTTAGATTTCTATTAATTATCAACAAATAAAAGATAATAGGAATTAAAATTAGGATATCTAATCGAAAGAGTCCGACTTTTATTACTCTCAATTTTTCTTTTTCAAAAAAATATCGATCATAACAGGAAATTTTCAAGTATCCTTAGGCAATGAATATTCGATTTTTTTTTCTTTTACGGATAAAACAAACGAAACACTTACGTTCTTTGCTTAGAAACGTTAGTATTCGGTACAGTTTCATCATAATATTGTTCTCTTGGTGGTTCTTGGGATTCTAAAACATATTCATATCCACCTCCTCCTCCTCCATTAGATGATTTCGGATAATACGATTGATAAACATATTCATCATATTCGTCATCGTCAGGAACAGTTTGTTGCTGTTGTTGATTGTTTGTACGTTTGGTTGATGTGGGCATTTTATTCTCGATGTTCTTTTTTTTTTCGTTTTATAATTTCTTTTCAATCACCATGCGTATATGTGTCTTTCGTTTTCTTTTTTTCTACTGCTGCCATAACAAATATAAATATATATTTATATGCGAGTTTTTTTTACAAACGAAAAAATTAAAACAACTTTTTTTTCTCTTCTTTTCTTTTCTCTGTCTCTCGTATTCATAGTTCTTTTTGTGTATGTGTATGCGTTGTTCAGGCTTTAAATTCTATTGTGTAGAAAGGAAAGAAAGAAAATAAGAGCATTGAATATATTTGCTAAAGAAGTAAAAAAAAGAAGGGGAAAAAAGCGAATTCAAAATTCGAGCAAAAGAAAATTCTATTTTAAAAAAACAATCGACTTAGATTTTTTTTATCTTAGTGCAACGAATACAAAAAATGGTATGTACCGACCGGGCTTGGCCGGGGATTGAACCCGGGACCTCTCGCACCCTAAGCGAGAATCATACCACTAGACCACCAAGCCATATTCTCCGTTCGTACGATATCAGTCGACATTTCGATTGATACAAAAGAAAAAGCAATCGCATCTCAGTTTCTCAAATTTCACGTGCGACATCTCTGCATTCGAACTGTGAACAAACAGTTCATTAAAATAGAATATATTAGAAGGGATAAATAAACTTCATACGCACACACACATACAGCAAAGATGAAACAAGAAAAAAAAACAAAATGATTTTCATAAATAATAAAAACTGCATTTAGAATGCCTGTTGTTGTTGATTTGAGTTTCTTGGAATCGATGTCGTATGAAATTTTCTTCGAATCATAACATTCGGTGGAACAGGAGGAGAAGATGATTGCTTGATTTGAGGTTTATTCTTATCACGTAACCATGTTCGTACTTGAAATTTTTTCGATAAAATCGAATGTCGCAAATTCGAATTGGTAATCGTATATTTTAATCGAAATGATAATGGTGATAATTTTTCTAATTGATTCAGTAGATTTTCGAATAAATCACTATCGAAATTAACGATTACAAATGCTGATGATTCGTAATAAGTTGTTAATAATGTTCGTTGAGATAGGAAATATGTTAGCCATGTTGTTAACTCATGAAAACTATTTTCAACAAAAAAAAAAGAAGCAACAATATGAAAATAGACGAATAAGAATTGATTTTATTCGTTTTTACTTGAGTAATTGATAGATAAATGAATTAAATTTGTCAATGGAATCAGCTGTTGATGAGAGACCTACTTGTGATTTGATTTTGATTTCATTTAGACGACCAGTCGACGGCGTTATTAAATCAATCAAACGCCATAGATGAATTTTTTTTGAAAATAACAATGAATTCGTTATTGTCGATCGTAGACCATCGTCAAGTATTTCACGAATTAATGTACATAGCTCCTGACGAAGTATACGATCTAATTCAATATTTGTTTGATTGTTTAGATAATCAGACTAGAATTTATGAGAACAGACCATTTACTAGAATAAGAATAAGTTTATGTACCTTGGGATCGCTACATTTGATTTCAAATATTCGAAGTATTATCTGAGCAAATGTATCGATTAGATGTTGACCATTAGTATATTTGATTAGTAATGGTTTGAATCGATTTTCGTCGACTGAATTTTCAATGATATTAATAACATGCTTGTCGTAGTCATTGCCTTGTTCATTATCGGATAAATTGAATTCACTCGGTGGACTTTCGGTAAAACTTTCTTGTGGAATTAGATCAAGTGTGTCATGACAGTAAGTTCTGGGACTAGTTGACGGTGTAATTAAACGTCGAGCAATTTCGTTGCAAAAACTAACACTTTTCTTTGCTCGAAGATCATGTTCGGAAAGAGTACAAAGTTTGGATTTGTTTTGTGATGATGATGATGATGATGTTGGTGGTGGTGGTGGTGATGATGTGGGAGCTGAATGTCGTCGATGTTTCGATGATTCATCATTTGAACACGTATCTTTCGTTCGTTTTAAACAAGATTTCAATGGATGAGAAGATAGTGGTGTTTGAATATGACGTGAACTGTTACTACAATAGCCACTACTTGATGTACTCGAACAAACCGATGAGACAGGTTTCGTATCTTTAATATTCGGTGTTTGTATGGTAAAATAGAAAATTGTCCGAAGACCTTGTTTTGTTCGTACTAATGGGTCTAATAGGGGACTTTTCATTGCAGTACATTGATGTTTCGATCGTCTCGATGGTAATGTTCCTGGATTTTCATTCGCATAATATGTCAGAAAATCAAGGTTCGGTAATGAATGACGTGTTGTTGACGATGATAATTGACTCGGATTAGATGATAAACGATGGGCACTTTTCGAGCTAAATTCATCGAGAGATGTTTGAAGACATTGATCGACTTTTGATTTATCAGTAAAAATCGATGATTTACATAGACTTTGATCACTGAAATTTTCGTATAAATGACATGGATGTTGCCGAGAAGAAGACAACAACGATTTTTTCTGTTGAAATAAACGATATAATGGCAATGGATTGCATGTGTACGAATCATTAGTCGATGTAGTTATCGATGATGATAGAGATCGACTTTTAATTTCGTGCCAAGATGTTCGTACGGGATGTTCATTTGTACTACTCGAACTAAAATTCATTGACCATTCTGAAAGGCTCGCTTTCTGTTGATCATCTTGTTCGAATGTTAGATGATGATAATTTTGATTTTCATAGAAATCCCAATGAAATTCTTCGTCATGACATTGTGGAAATGGAGATGTTTGATTTTCATGATGACTATCATACGAAGAAAATATCGATCGATGACCGCTAATCCATAATTCATCATCATCATCATCGGAATTCTCAGCAGACATTTGATATTGTTCAATAGGTAGATGAATAATTTGTAGATGATTATCAATTGAATCAAGTAATTGGGATGCTAATGTGATTTTATGTTGTGTGTTAAACATGAAAACAACTAAGAATAAATAGAAAAAGGAAAAAATACAATGAAAATCTGATTATTTCGAGAGAAAAGAACGTTTTTTTCTTCATCAATGAAAGATAAATGTAAAGAACGTAGTAACAAGTGATGATGGAAAGCATAGACGAGTATGCAAGGCTTTCAATGATGATGATGGTGATGGCATTGACTTTCCTTTCAATAAGGATGAGAGAGGCGGACCAAAAGATGATGAGAATTAATGATGAGCCTACAGATGTTTTCTCAAATGGGTGCTTTGACACATTTCATCCTTGAAATGCTTGACTAAACACATACATACCGCGAGGGACAACGGCAAGAGACAGTAGCCCGAACACAAGAAAAAGAAAATTCTTAAAACAACAAGCTTTTTCTATATATTTTTTACTTGTTCGAGGCAGTTTTTTTATAGATAATCAAAACACTTAATTGCTTTTTAAGGAACAAAATCTCAAACGTCGCTCAATGCATTTGCATGCATACATACTTTCATTTTTTTTTAAACGTTGTATACTTGTTCAATCTACTTTTACTGATACATATACTATTAACCACTTCTATCGCTCGTTTACTTTCGTATGAGAGATAAATCATCATCGCTATAGACGCAAACGCTCATTCGTGCATATACCTCATTCTTACGATGTAAAAGGAAAAAGAAAAAGAAATGACCTCCAATTTTTTCCACTCAAATACTTTCATATCTCATAGAGATAGATGCACACACACACATACATACGCTCTTTCATAATGAGCCTTCGTTTTCGAAAGAACTATCTTATCTTGCAATGGACATACAAAGGAGAAAAAAAAGAACAAGAAGAAATAGTCATTCTGATTATCAAAATTGAACTATTCCTTCTTTTTTTTTGTTATTTAATATAAGATGATCGAATACAAGTGTGAAGACAACAGCTGTTGATCTAAATGACGAGACATCGACATTGCGTTTATATTTGTCGATGATAATTAATAGGGAGAGAAAGACGAAGAAGAAGACTAAGTTGGATGTTGTGGTTAGAGTAACCACCTGATACTATCATATTATTCAATGGAATATATTGAAACAAAAAAAGAAACAAAAAGACGAATATGTTTGACTTACGAATGATTGTGTTTTATTAATCATATCAATTTTATAGTTCATCTCAACTCATTGATAAACAAACTGACAGAATGACCAATCGTTTGTTATATGTTATGCATGCTTGTTTTTGCTTGAGTAGTAAGATAAGAAATTTAGGTTGTTGTAAGTAGAAATACAATAGCAAAACAACAGTAAAGAGAAGAAAAGCAAGAGAAAGAGAGAGACAGAGAGAAAAACACATCGACAACGGGCATTAGGAATGCATCATTCGTGCCATAGTTGCTTGATTGAATCAAGAGACGATCCGTTATATCTTTCTCTTCTTGTTCTTCGAGACTTAACGCAATCCATTCTTTTCTTTTTCCTTTCTTTTGCTTTTTCTTTTCTCTTTCTTCTTATTCTTTACTCTACATCTACAACAAATTCAGATCGAGTACATGCGCAAATAAATTGTTACACTTTGGCATCAGTCCATTCGTAACTCATCTGTCAAAATGATGACGAGAATAACCAAGAAATGTTACTGTTCAATCATCATCATTCAAAGAAAAAGAAAAGGAATAGTAACACCAACATTCAATATATCTATATGCACATCGATCTTCTTGTCTGTCTTGAATAAACAATTAGGAAATCGAGTCCATTAATTGTTATTATTTCTCATATAATCATTATATCAATTTTTCTATGTTTATGTTAATCTTGATGAAGAACAAAATGATTAGAAAGATTGTCTTACTTGTGATCAGGCTTAAATTGCAAATGTTTAACTATTACTTTCTCTCTCTCTCTCGCTCGCTCTTCGATTTATATCAAGGTTTTTCTCTATTGAACTTGACCTCTACTCTTTTCATTGTCCACCCGCTGTGTTAATCAATCACTAGTAAGAAAATGAATCGTTCAACATCGGTACTTAACAAAATGAAAGTATCATTTCAATTCTGTCCATTTAGAAATACATATTGAACAAATATTGATCTGGATTTTTCTTTTGAAAGAAGAAAATGAGAAAACTCGTTCATGTACAAAAAGAAAATGATTAGGAAATAACAGCAACGTTCGTTTTTCCACCCGGTAAATTATATTTGGCACGAATTTGTTCTCGTACAGCTTCGCGTTCGGTTCGAGTTTGATCGTATTCATGTTGTCTTTCAATTCGTTGTTCTTCATGACGTTGTTCTTCTCGTGCATATGCCTTTCGTCTTGACCATCTGGCACATTGTTCGCATTTTCGACAGAGACAACATATCTAAACATTAATTATAGAAAAAAAAGCAATTTATTTCAATAAACTAAATTTCTTACCAGACAAATAACAATAAGAACAACAACAACAACAACTACAACTATAATTGGAATCAGAGTTCCAGTATCCAATCCCACCATTGTTTATTCTCTGAAAAGGACACAGAAAATAAGACTGACATTCAAAATGATTCATATTCATTATGAGAAGAAAATTAGTCATAAGAAACGGCATTTTGAAAATGAAATATCGATCTGCTGAATCAAGCAGAAGAAAAAACAATCAGTCCTTCGTCTTTTTTGAAAAAAAAATTGCCTGACAACAACGAAGTGACTTTTTTGTTTTTCTGCTTTGTTAATTTTTGTCCTCTTTCTTCATGACAAAAAAAGAAAATAAATTCCGTTCCTTTTTCTTCTTCATTACTCAAAACGATGAGTCATTTTAACTTTGAGATGCCAAATGACATTTTAAAGAACGGTACACCCTCTTTCCTATTGGTAAAATATTGACGTAAGACAACAAGTTTACGATTTAATGGGGGGAAAACTTTATTGGATATGAATAAAAAAAAAGAAAAAAAATCACAAATCTCCTTGTAAACCACAGAGTAAATTAGCCGGAAGTGCTTTATCTAAATAAACGATAAAATTTTGTCTGAATGAATTTCAATTTAATTTCAATTTACCGATTTGTTTCGGATAGCTAAGTTTAAGATCGGCCATGATTTGCACGAATTCTTCTCGATTTTTGGTCAAACGTGGATTGAGTGTTTTTTCTTCTTGAATTGTTGAACTTGTTTGACCTGTATAATCATGTGCCGGATAAACCATATAATGATCGGGCAATGTAAATATTTGTGTTTGAATTGATTTATACAGTTTATCCGAACTTCCTTGTTGGAAATCAGTTCGACCACAACCACGAATAAGCAGTGCATCACCAGTAAAAACAGCTCCATAGTCATGCCAAACATAACTCATACAGCCTAAACAAAATCGTTATCGTTTATTTATTTTTTTGTTCGAATCATACCATTTGTATGACCAGGTGTTGCACGACATTCGATTACAATTGGTGTTTTGTCTGATTCACCAATTTTGATCAGTTCACCATCTTTAACGAAAACGTCTGCCTTGGCACCACTTTGATCGGAAATAACACTTTGACAACCGGGAAGTAGTGCTTTGAGTTTACCACTTCCAGTTATATGATCAGCATGAACATGAGTATTGACTAAAGAATAGAATTTATGTAAATGAAAAGCAAAAGAAGATGTATGTATTTTGTTTTAATACCGGCATATTTTAATGTTAAACCAAGATCTTTGATGAGTTTTGCATCACGTTCAGCTGTTTCAATAACAGGATCAATAATCAAAGCTTCCTTTGTTGTTAAATCAGCTAACAAATATGAATATGTCGACGATTCATGTTCAAATAGCTAACAGAACAAAAAATAATAGACTATGCGCCAGTTTAATTTAAGAAACCTTACTTGTCGTAGAATATATGTTGATGATTTATGTGGTTGATTTCCCATTGTTTTTCCAATTGAACAATCGAAACCTTTCGGTGAAAGTTGTAGACTTGTTTAATAAAATCTTCTAACATTCCGTTTATTTTCAAAGACTATTTATACCATATTCTTTACACGTAAACACTCGGTACTTTTCAGAGGTAACACACCATCATCGCTTATCAATAGGTAGTTGATCAGGCAGCATAGAAGGAAAGCAAAAAATGTCTCAATGTATGTATGTCAAAAAAAAACTGCACTGTCATCACGGGTCTTGATTGTGTCAGACACTCCTCTTTTTCATTAGTTTTTAAAAATACTGATTCAATTGACCAGAGAGTTTATTCAAGATAAGAATATGAATCAAATTTGTGTGAGTCATTGTTGGCCAAGAGTAACTAACGAAAACTGAAGCATTTATCTTAAGTGTTACAATGTTATCTTGTCCTTTTTTTCCTTTTTTCGGTTTACAAACGTAACCATAGATAAAAAAAAAGTCATTTTCGAAATACGACAGCTTCAATTCATAATCATGGCTCCACAAACGAACTGTTCGATGTGTAAAAAAGAATCTGGATTGATACATTGTACGGGTTGTAATGAACATTTCTGTTGGCATGATCTTAAAGTTCATCGAGAGAAATTAGTCAAAGAAATGGATGAAATCGTCGAAGAAAGTAAATGTTTAAAAGAACAAGTGGGCGAAGATATTAAAGTTAGTATTATGAATCATGATTTCATCAAAGAAATCAACGAATGGGAAAAGAAGACAATTGAAAAAGTCAAACAAGTTGCTGGAAATATGCGTGACAAACTTACAAATATACATGAAACCAATCGAGCCAAAATTACTCTTGATTGTGACGAATTTTTCAAAGAATTGGGTCGTTTACAAGAAACACAAAACTATGCTGAAATTGAATTAGAACGTCTTCGACTCATGCTTGGTCTACTTAAAAACGAACTCGATCAACCAACAACATTCAATACTATTCAACTACATACAGTATCAGCTGATGAAATACCATGGAAAAAATATATCTATTTAGGAAATCTAAAAACAAATACTGATAATGAATCAGAGAAATTCGAACAAGAACAGCCAGTTATGAGTAAGTCTATTCAAATATTTCACCATCATCTTCTCTATCTGAAACAGCACACTTAAACACGTCTCATTTGTTTGTTTTTTCCTGGAATTAATTAAGATTTATCTTTTGACTAAAAACACTTGTTTACTTAGGAGTACCAACCACAACCAAACCTACGTCATCATTATTAGATTCAAATAGTAAACTCAGTTGTATAGATTGTTCGTCTATAATTCATTCGAGTATTCTTCATTTTCCTAAAATATATTAATTAAATCGATAACGAAGGAATCAAATATAAACATGACGGACAACCGTGTCGTATTTGTACTGTTCATTTGCTAAATATGTCATCTTATCAATCGTCATTCATTCTGTCTAAGTCTAATTTCAGACGACAACTATAGCTGAATAAAATTTTCATAAATGTCGTTATGATAATTCAATTGACAAAAGTTTTATTTTGCATATTCGAACTAAACAAATCGTAGACAATAATAAATCATATAAATGAATGAAATCTTGATTGGTAAAGTAATATTCAATTGCTAAAGAGTTACTCTTTCTAATCGCAATTCACATGTTAATTTCTACAGATGATTGTCAATTATGAATTAAGTTTCTTTACGAGAAATTCTTTTGTAATACAATTCTTTTGTTAACCTCTTCGATTTCGAATTGTTTCATCGAGAAATTCTAGTATCTGAATCGAGTTATGACGACGGTTGTAGTTATTCATTTCTTATATGAATAGCTCACGATTTTATGATTGATCAATCGTCGATGAAATCGAATGAAGAATTTGTTTCGATTGCTTTCAAAAGATTTGTCCATGTAACATATGGTTTTCGATTAATTTATTAAGAAGAAATCATTCTTTGGGAAAAAAGTTAAAAACAAAATAAATTAAGCGTTTTAATTATTTATTTACGAATTGATCTTTAAGAAATATTATTAATTGAAAATTTCTCAGTATTATGAATAAAGATTGTAGAATAAGATCTTCGTTGAGTATGTTCATTTGATGTGTCATCATAAATTAATCGTCTGTTTATAAAAATATAATTTTAAATTTCTTTTGAATAATCAAACGAGATAGTACTGAAAACTGTTTAATTTCTATTTGATTTTGAATTATTTGAAATGTACGGAATACATAGTGAAAGTCAACAAAAATAATGACCATAGTACTACTGATAGAATCTATTCATTTGTCATGTGATTCTCGATGATCGATAGGAAAAATTTGTTGAATTAGAATATCAATGGATACTGGTACTAAAATATACTACTTGTCGTTGAAGATAATCTCATGTTATCTATTTCTATTCTATCTAGTCAATATCAAATATGTTTCTAAAGATCTATTGAGTAAATGAACTGGCAGTTCGTTGCAATGAATCAGTTTTTATGTGTCAGTTTCGTGTTCTGGTATCGTATTCGTTGGTATTTTAATGTGACTTGGATAGATGAATGGATTTATGGTTTCAAATATTCATTTAATGCGTAATTTCAAATCTTTTCATTGTTATTTTCAATGATTCAAACAGAAAGCAAAATAATCATCTAATAACTTGATAATAAACATTCAGCAAATATGTTATCTTCTATTCACGGATTCTTTTCTTTATTTTAACTTGACATTACAAAGATAAGTAAAGCAAATCTTTGTGAAAACTAATCGTTCATCATGTTAGACATCACGATTTATCCCTTCGTATGCTTTTGTATAAGAAGAAATAAAATAACTGAACCAAAGTCTCCTGTTACCTATTCACATATGATGTTATTTGCAAGTAAACAGATTCATAATTGCATTGAACTTCCAAAATGAGTAAAATAATAAAATAGAATATTGGTATGAGATATTTACCTATCACATTATTTGATTAGCTCAACAAACACAACTAGTTTCGATTTATGTCAGGCAAATAAACGAACTGAAATTTTATTGATATAATTCATCAATCTCATCATTTTCTACTAATCTATCTCAGATAAATTCTAATTTTTAATGAAGATAAAAAACGAACAGATGTTTTATTAAAATTATTCATTTACTTTGTCATCTAGAATCAACATATTTTACTTTTAATTTGACTCACATCTGCTTCATAAATATGCAATTAGTGTTCATTATGATGATTCATTTGTTGCGCCATTTCAATTCTTGTAGATTCAATCTCATCTTTTCCCATCGAATGAGTCACATAGTTTAACTCATATCTATCTGCTGGTGTAAAGAGAATTCCTAATCACATGTTTTTCCTAATAATAATAATTTTATCCTTTCTTTTTTTCTGTCAATACAATAAATTCTTTCATTTCAAGAGATTATGAACTATTACTGAATTGATTTATTTTTTAATGTTGAATGATACAACAGTACAGGAATAATTATATGTATAAAAAACAACAACAATGAGATATGACAGAAGAAGAAGAAGCTTTCAGTAGAGATGAACCATTCCATAGAGAAATGTCCAGAAGAGAACATAAGTAAGAAGACCATTAAGAAATCCATTGATAAATATATGATTTAAACTAGTAAAAAATTTTCGATGTTCATTTCTAATATACAAATAGATGAGAAACGAAAGGAAGAGCATAGAAAATCCATAGAAAAGAAAGCCTTTGTATGATGTTAAACCAAGTATGCCAGCAACACAACCCGATAGAGCACTGACTGATGTTCGGCATTGTTCAAGACTGTTTTCATTCAAACGAACAGCAATTTCACTATAGAGAACAGATTCAATTTTTCGCGTTGATGCTGATGAAGATTTGGATGAGGATGCTGTTCGACGAATCTGCATTTCACTACTGGCTGACATTTTGCTTTCGTTTTCTCTTCACAAAATGATATTCATCTAGAAAACAACAACAACTGATAAGATTTTATCTCTTGTATATAAAATTATGAGCGATCGATATTCACTGGAATAATAAAAAGCATTCTAATGCAGGAATATATAAAAAAAAAGGAAGAAGAAGGAAGTTCATAAATCTGTTAGCATTCTCTTAAGCAGTACGTTTGTACAAATAAAGATAAGCTAAATCTTTGGGCGGATGTTCGGACACAGCGACCGTTTCATCATTGAATATCACCCATCGTTTATCTTTAAGAATATGTGCAACATAATGACCACATGACGTCTGATTGCCAATATGTGAAATAAATGCGACGAGTCGATATTTACCATTACCATCACGAAAATGTTTGACTTTTGAGCTAGTTGTCGATGGTGGTGATTGAGGTAATGATTCGGCGAGAGAATCTAATGTTGAATCATTTTCAGGATTATTTGTTGCCCAATCGAGTGCTGCTTCGATATTGTTATTTGTCGTAGATAAAGCTCGAGTAGCATGTGCACGAGAAAAGCCCATTGAAACAATCGTAGCAATATTTTCATCGTTTGGCTAAAGCAATCAAAATAAAACTTTGGAATGAATTTGATATTAAAAAAAGAAATGTACCGATGAGCTTTCACTAGGCGTATCAAAATCGGGATCAGATTGATGTTCAAATACCCAATTCATTGCTGCTTCAATGTTGTTATTTCCTGTATTCATCAAAGCTTTCTTGCAACCTTCAACTGAAAAGCCCATATCGACAAGTTGTTGTAGAAGAGCTTCGTTTAATTGATCATTCGGTTTTGTTGTTGCTGCTGGTTCAGACAATGGTTCATCATCTAAATTTCGAAGAAGAAAATCTCTCGAAAACAATCAATCAATCATTTTCGTTTCTATCGTACCATCGGGCATTGGCGTTTCGCCAGGTTGAAAACCTTTGGCACGTAATGAATTCAAATCTAACTCATCGGGTATTTCCATGGAAACATCGAGTTTTCTCGGTGTCCAATCATCATTATACGTATATTTCTTCATTTGAACAAGAAGATAATCAGGAAATGTAAGAAATCGTTGTGTTTTTCGAATGGTTGTCGTTGGTTCACCACGTTTGATTCGAAAATCATTGATCACTTCTGGTTCAGCCCACCGAGCAATCGCTTGTGTCAACGGCACAATCGGTCGTACAACTGGCAGATCATTGATTGGTTTGCCTTGTTTTTCAAGATCTTCTTTTGTTTTATTATATTGAAGAACTTCATGCATATTTTTCGATGCATCCAATGGGACATTGATTCGAAACATGATATCATCACGTGTTAAATATCGAACTTGAGTTGTTGTCGAACAATAGAGACGTTCTTCGAGTTGAAATTGAAAACATGTACTCGGATCAAGTGTTGCGTCCGGTGTTGGTTCGTTGGTCAAATGTTTATGAACTAATTCGAGAAAATATTCGAGAAATTCAGCCGCATCTTGTTGCTGTTTGGTACTAAATTCGGGATGATCATGACCGACTAATGTTCGAAACATTTGCGGTCGAATAACTGTCGGTGGATGAAATGACGGGTCCGTATCAGCTGGTAATTCACGTGAATAGAGACCGGATAAAAGACCGAATGCGAGTTTAGCTGTTTGAGTATTGAAATTATTTACAGGATCTTTTGCATTATCGAAATAGAAATCACATTGTTTGTAGTATTTTTCTTGAAAATCTTTTATTGTAAAAAGAACTTGAACGACTGAATTCAAATAACATGAATTGCCGAGATTTCTCATGCCGGTATAACCGGCTCCATGAAGTGGCTGTAATTTTGAATTACTTTCTTCGATCATCGAAGCTTCCCCATATTTTTTATTTAAATCAATTTCTAAATCTGCCATTGTCTTATCAGTTAACTCCATATTCATCATATTAATACCCCAATGTTGTAAATGTTTATTAAGATTAGGATCATTAACCATATCATCTTCATCATACGAATAAACATCTCCACCATTCGATGTTATCGTACCAAGTTTAACAGCTAATGGATATTTGGTTTTTTGATAATGTTCAATCGCATGATTATTTCCTCCGCTACCATCGTAAAATTTTCGTCCACATAAAATCAATCCATCAGTTAAATTCAACCATAGATTATCTTTCAAATCACAAAGTTCACATTTCCAACCGTTCGGTGGAATCTTTCGGCCGTTATCTAATTGTTCGAGAGTATCTGCATGTTTTGTTGTCTGTCGAACTTCGCCACTCCATGTTGCATTCATCGAAGCTCGTTCTTCTTTTAAAAATGCTGATTCTGCAGCTATGATTGCATCGGCTGATTTTTTAACATGTTCAGGTAATTGATTTGTTTCATCGGGATAATGAATGAGAACATTTGGATGAACATAAATGGTGTATTTTTCTTCGAATGTAAATGGTTTCGGTCCTTGAACATCGAAACCACCTTCGACACCAAATGCCATTTTTGTCACTTGTTTAGGTTCGACATTTGGATCGACCGGTACGGGCTTTCGTCGTCGTAAGATATGTAGGAAAACATTTTTGCTTGGATTTAATTTGCAATGTCGGGCAACATGATCTTTGCCGAGACCACGAAATGTTGACATACAAATGAACAATCCATTTTCCGATTCAGGATTATCAAATGAGTAAACACATTCGTCTTTATAAACTTTATCATCTGAATTGGGAATACGAACATTTTGATAAACATCAGTCATGTCTGTTGAATTCCTAGTTTCGTCTATCTAAAATGCATAGATAGATGAGATTCTATTGTCGACTACAAATATACAATGACTAGACAATATTTGAAATATTCGAGAAAAGAAAACACTGAAACACACACGCACACACACGGATAATTTAATCAGATTTTTGTTTCAATGATCGATCTTCTTGATCAATTGGAGCAGATTGATCTTCATCATCATCATCGTGCTCTTCTTCTGACGAATTGCTATTTGACGGTGAGCCCGATTGATCAGGTACACCTTCATCCGATGAGACACTCTCATCATCGCTTGATTGCACAGCTTCTTCTTCTTCTGCGTCATCATCGTCCTTGACATCTTCAATCTAAAATAGTCTTGAAAATTAAACAACAAAAATCAACAGAAATTCTTTTCTAACCTTAATTGATTTCGGTTTCTTTTTATTTTTTCGTGCAACTTTATCCGAAGCTGAATCAAGTGCTGTTAGAATCTTGCACATTTGAGCTTCCGTTGTTGCTAAACGTTCTTGTAATTTATTTATTTCTTGACCTGTTAAGTTTCCTCGACTTTCTTTCGTAACTAATTTAGCACTGATATACGAGAGAGATTTTTTCATTTCTTCCAATGCAAAATGCACTTAACGAACAAAACCAAAAGAAAGAAAATTAAGAAATCGATTCAACAGTCAACTAACTTTGTTTCTGTTCGTCAGTCATAGCTTGTTCAGCTTCTAATGCTTTCTGTTTTTTTGCTTTTAAATATTCGATATAATCCGGATCTAAACGTGCATAGAATTCTTCTTTATTCTCATCATCTTCGCCTTCACTGTTTTTATCCAAAATATCTAATTTTGGTTTTCGTTTATCGAATGGATTATTTGCATGTTTCTTTTTCGAATCGGCATCATTTGAATTTCGTTTTGACCAATACTAAACATTTTTACATTCGAATAAAAAAACTAAACGTTTTCGTTTTCAAATTCTTCTACTTTGCAACATGTATAAATGAAAAAAACGCCAATACCAATCGTATACATCGGTAAAGCAAGTGTAACAATCGATCTCGAACTACTTTGATCGGGCGCTTGTTGTTGTCGATTGTTACCACTACCACTGCCTGGATGATGCATTCTCATACTTGGATGAGCACCACGCATATGTGGGGGTGAACCCTGAAAATAGCAAAGAACTTTTTTTAAAATTTAATCGAACATAGAGAATAATAACAAACGGGAATATGTTGAATATGATCGGCGTTGTCATCGTGATGCATTGGATGAGCTGATCGACGAAAACCTAAATGAAACGTACATCGACAAATGAATTTGACAGAGGAAAATTTTCTACGATCATCGAAATTATGCGATGGTGTTTGAGGTTTTGTTCGAAATAATGGCAGGAAAACACGTGGTATTAAAACAGCAAAACAACCGAAGACTATTGCAAATACGACACTCGGCCGAGTCAAAAGAGACATTTGACGACTAAATTGGCATTCAATAAATTACATACAAACAAGTAGATAGATAGATACGAGGAAGAATATGTATACAACAAAATTTGAAAGGACATCATTGCGAGAAGAAAATGGCGATTAGAGATAGATGTCGTTATTTGACAAGAATCAAGTATTTTAGTTCGCTCAAGCTTTTCTATAAATATATCCATAATCCATATAGACTTGTTCTTAATACTAAATATAGAAAAGCAAATTTTGTATTTTTAATACAAGAGTTTTCATTGTTTCTCAAGTAGAACAAAATGAACTATTGTGAATAGACATAGTTATAACTCTGCATTTATGAATAATAAAGAGATGTAATTAAATTTTCACTTAACATTTACGCTTTAATCTTTCCATCAAAGGGAACCGAGAGAAAACAGTCAATATTTTCTTCCTTGTTGTTGTTTATCATCAAAGTTTTGCTGTTGATTGATGTTCATATTAATAAAACTCGAGCAATATCAAACTCTCTAAAGATCATATATAAACTAATATTAATTCAAGAAATGGCGAGTCACGTCAAAAACTAATTGTTTGTGACATTTGATTTCTCATGACGAATTTTTCATTGCTCCCACATTTAAACTGTTATGTCATAGAAAATGCCGACGGAAAATATGAATCTTACTATACAATTATGCATCGATGATAGTTCGATGTATCTAAATTAACAATGAACTCTATAATTATGATAAATGTTTCTAAAAATACATTGAACATCAAATATTTGCTCCGTTTCTTTTCAACGATTTTCATATATCTAATTACACACTACGAACAAGAAAAAGAAACAAACAAACAAAAAAAAAATCATCCAGTTCGACATTGTCTGATAAGAGCATAGAAAGAAAATATCATTTTTTAATCCTTGTTTTCGACTATTTATCGTCGTCAGTATCCGATGATGATGATGAAGATTTCCAGTCTTTAGTATCGTCCACTGAAAAGAAGAACACAAAAAAAAACAACAACAACAATAACATTTTGTTTTTTGTTCTTTGATCATTCAACCTACTTGAAATAGCTTGATCATTAACACCTTTCTTGATTCCATAATGCTTGAGTGTATGTCTACCTTTAAGTACTTTATCTCGAAAAATAAGTCGACAACCTTGGTCAAATTGAGGTTTTAATAAACGCTTTAATTCTTGTTTCAGATCATGTATATGAGTTTTTTCGTCCAAAACAAATGTTAATGATTGTCCGTCTGATTTTCGAACAACGGTTACACTAACTTGATCATGTGCGATATGATATGCTGCATCATTTGCTGAAAACATGTCTGACAAACGAGAGAAGAAGAATTGATATGATGTTGAAAAAGCAAAAGAAAGGAATGCTATCTTGTATTTCTTCTTTCTTCTCGCATTCTACGTTTTTTGCTCAAGAGAAGAAGAAGAAAAAAAGAACGCGACATTTCATGTGGAAGTGCGTTAACCGTTGACTTGAGCTTGTATTAAATGAAAAGATAACAAAAGATAGGAACTTATTTTTAAACTTAGATGAAAGGTTCAGTAAGATGAAAGAATGTTTATAGAAAATGTTTTTAGAAAGATTCTTAATAGAAGCCAAATGGCGGATGTGAGTGGGAGTGTCCATACATCCATGGAGATCCTTGACCGTACATTGATGGAAATCCTTGACCATACATTGATGGATAACCAGCGCCAAACATTGGTAGATGGCCATTGAATAAACCATCGTCATAGGCTTCATACATACTAATACCAAAATGAAGAAGTGTACTAAGACCCATTCACTATTGAGAACTTCTTTTGAGCTTTATACGATGAGAATATGATTTCCTGCATGCTAGTTGATACTTTATATAGGCGTCTCTTTTGCTTGATTGATTAAATCAAGCGTAAAAAATATCATGTTTACATGAATCAGGGAAACGACGTCATACTTTATGACACAATATTGACGTTGTAGGTTCTGTGAGTAATCATAATTATGTTAAATTTATTTTTTATCATCGAGAAAAAAAACGTAATTCAAAGTCCCGGTATTTGATTATTTCTGAAGGCCTCAAAAAATAGATGATGATCACGTCGAACCAATTCACCATAAATCTAAATAGATATTAAATAGAAAATCTTTTCTTTTTCTCCGTCTTTTCTTCTTTTTACCATTCCGAATTCAACCAGATCTTGAATAAACTCGTTATCTTGCCCGTGTATAGCATCACGTATTGTTTGTTCAATATCTCTCGGTATAATTGAAAACGGTAGACAAGCTATATCTTTCGGCGTATCGACACAATCCGAGTCAGCTACACAATGAATTTTTGCTTTAAACACAAAAGAAGAAGAAGATTTTTCGAAATCAAATCCAATGATTTTACCTGTTGCTCGTCCTAAATATTGAGCAACTTCGATCACATCTTCAACTTCATTGATATCTGACCAATCCAGACCTTTCGCATGTGCCGTTATTTCATCGACCATGCATGGCACATCATTGAGCGTTGTATAACCTAACCACCTCGGTGTTGCTGCTTGCATAGCGTACGAACAAAGAACGGTTCGTAGGCCATCGTGTTGAAAATATTGATCTAATTGTTCGTTTTGAACAACATAGGAAACGGCTGATTTTTGCGCCGGTTTCATGTAAAGAATAATATCGTTCTCTAATGTTTCAGATCGACCTTCGAGCAAGAATGAATAAGAAATTTTGCCCGCCGAACCAATACCCGGTGTCGAACATTGAACAATGTCTTTTATGTTATAAGTGACTTCGCCACCATTAAAACCTCGATCCGAATATTTTTTATTCTCGGGTATTGAATCGAGATATTGTTGAAATGCTTTCATTAAGTCATTATGTAAATTTGTGTCGACACTTTTTGTATATTTATTTCGAATAAATTTTCGATCGTAATTTTCAATTAATGTCATTTTATTTAAATGTTCAGCATGCGATTGAATACGCGTTTGATTCAGTAATTTCTTGACTTGGCCCGTTGTATTTTTCAATGTCAATGCAAAATGATCTTTTGTTCGTTTACAAAATTCGTAAACTTGTTTGAGATATTCTTCGATACAAACACGTAGAATTTGTTCGATATCAATATCAGAAAAACCTTTCGCATAACAAAGTAAATTCAATGATGCTAACAAACGTTTAACATCCCATGTAAATGGTCCTACATAGCCTTCATCGAAATCATTGACGTCAAAATTAATGATGCCGTTACAATCTAAATAGCTACCGAAATTTTCAGCATGTAAATCGCCCTGAAAAGGTTTCAAATGTTGATTCGTTCGATTTTTTGTTTGTTTATTGCTTACGTGAATAAAAATTTGACCAGCAGCATTGGTTCGAGCAATGTACGGATCTTTGTCGATTTTGAGATCTTGATAGAAGAGAACGGCTGAACCACGAAAGAAATTAAACGGTGTCACCGCCATTTTACGAAATCGAACGCGAAATGCAGCCGGATTTTCGCGTAGACCATCGCTGAAAAAATTTGTAAATGTGTCAATGATGAATTTCGTTCGTTCGTCATCGGTTTGTGATTGAATACGGAAGATAGCCTTTTCAACTGCATTAACTTCATAGGATAAACGAGACTTTCGAGTTCGAGTGTTTGTACGCGACATGTTTTTTTACAGAAAAAGAAAGGCGACGTCGAGTAAAAATTGTGTTTTTCTTTAACAAGAAACTCCGCGTATCGACAAAGCAACTAAGCAACATGTTCTCCTTTCTCTTTTTTTCCTCCTACTAAACTTTTAAGAATCGATTTCACATGCATTATATGATTAAAACAAAAGCAAATCGGTATTAAACCGCTCGACATTCCAAACCGAAGATATTGACAAAAAAAATGTGTCGAGATAAGCGAATACACGCGATGTATATATATATATATCTAAATTGTAGCTCGAGATAAACTTCATTTCGAATTACTTTCATGAGTGATATAATAAAAAAGCCTGTGTGGCTCGATTGTGATCCAGGTCATGACGATGCATTTGCGATTATTCTCGCTGCACATCATCCTGCACTTGAACTCATCGGCATTTCGACCATTGTCGGCAATCAAACATTAGAAAAAACAACACAAAATGCATTTAAAGTCGCTCATATAGCTGGTCTACCGAACGACATACCGATTATACGAGGCTGTGGACAATCACTCTGTCGACATGTTATGATCTGTCCAGAAATACATGGAAGTACGGGTCTTGATGGTGCTGATGTTCCCGAACATCCGGAATATCGAACATCGAATCAAGATGAAAATTTTCTTTGGAGAATTTATCAGAAAATTAAACAAGTCAATCGACCTGTAACTTTAATTGCAACTGGATCATTGACCAATGTTGCTTTACTTTTAAAAGTCTTTCCACAAGTAATTTCATACTATTGTTTTTTGTTTTTTTTCTTTTTATTCGAAAATAGATTACAGAATGTCTATCCGAAGTTGTTCTCATGGGCGGTTGCGTCGGCATTGGAAACATTCATCCAGCATCCGAATTCAACATTATGAACGATCCCGATGCCGCTCATATCGTGTTTTCTTGCCCAAACATTCCACGTCTTGTCATGGTTCCTATTGAATTAACACACACGGTTTGCGTAACGCCTCAAATCAGCGAACGTATCCGTTCACTAGCAACTCCATTTGCATCCGTTCTCGATCATTTACTTCATTTTTTTGCAACAACTTATAAACAAGTCTTTCAATTCAATTATCCGCCATTGCACGATCCATGTGCGGTAGCCTACGTCGCCAATCGAGATCTGTTCGAAGAAGAACTAATGCATGTCGATATCGAGCGAATGAGCGAACATTGTCAAGGTCGAACTGTTTGCGACGTATTCGATCGATTACGCAAAGAGAAAAACTGTGCTGTCGTGTTAAAACTGAAAACTATCGATGAATTTTGGAATATGATGATCGATGCTATTAAAATAGCAAATGAAAAAAGTCCGATGAATAAAAATTAAATCGATTGGCTTTCTCTCGTTTTTTTTTCTTCTTCTTCTTTGATTTCCAAATAAAATAAAAATAAAAAAGTTCATTTCTTCACCTAGCACATTCGTCAGTTAGTCCGTCGTTTATTGAACAGAACGCAAAGAGAAAATAGAGAACGAAAGAAAAGAAAAGAAGAGAAGAGGAAAAAAACGCAAATACGCCCGTCCTTCATCGACTTGTCTCTCTCTCTCGTTTCGCCTTCATTTTCTCATTCTGTTTTTGTTCGTGCATACGTCCATCTATATTCATTACTCGTTTGCCTCTCTACTGGTGTCGCCATTCAATACATAAAATATTTTAAGATTTTTTTTTCCCTTCGACGGAGCACGCCAGTGTCCACTGAAAAGTTCGATTTGACTATTCGTTGTTCGAATTGAAATCTCAAACAACGAAGTGATATGTAAGTCGAATATCATTGACATTTGATTTGTACGAATAGAAACTATTTTCATAGGTCGTATTTAAATAATCATGATGCTTTATGTATCGTCCAGGGTTGTCCGAATGGACAACAAACAACACCATCGATACAATATTTCGCTGTGCCAGTTCATATTGCAAATATAGCTGCAGCTTGGTATAAAAATACAATGAGAACAGACCTTCGACCATCGCATACACATCGTGTTTGTGAACAACATTTCGAAGAATCATGTTTTGATTATGTTGGCGATGGAACAAAGGTTTTAAAACCGAAATCATTGCCGACATTGTTCGATTTAGAAGTGTTCTATAAAATGATTGCCTATCAAGATAAATTACAAGAAACAAATAAAACAAATAAGAAAACCAATATTACATTTCATACGAGTAATCCAGAAATTGACGGACGAACATTAGAACCCATATTGAAACTAGATAGTGGCAATGTGAAAACACGTTTAGCACCAACGAATAACAACAACAACAACAACAACAATACTAGTCAAGAACAAATCGAAAATAAAACTCAAACATCATTCGTTGTTAATAAACCAACATTAAATCATCATGAAACATTCGAAAACAAAGCATCAAATCGTTGTCATGTCGATGGTTGTATGCATAATTATGTTGCACGTCGTCATCGTGTACAATTATATAAAATTCCACGTGATCAAACGATTGCACGTAAATGGCTCGATGCCTGTGGATTTGAACATGTGACATTGTCGCCAATGACATCGACGTTTAAAGTTTGTCGAGAACATTTTACATCGAATGATTTCGAAGGACCGACAACGCTACGATCCGATGCTGTGCCATCGTTGTTCACAACACATTCACGTTCGTTAATGGACAAACAAAATTCATCGCCGAATAAACGTTTTCGAGCGGATTTGAATAATATTCGTGCTAAACAAACATTAACAAATAATAAACAACAACAACAACAACAACTGCAATTACAACAACAACAACAGCAGCAGCAGCAGCAACAACGTACGAGTCAATTATCCTATCGAAATAGTTTAACGAATAATAATGCGAATTATTCACGACAACAGGAACAAATGATTTCATCATCGTCGCCAATACAAGAGAATTTCGATGAAAATAATAAACAAATCAATTATGATATTGATTTAAACATGAATTGTTTCGAAGAACCTCTATCTGAAAGTCAAACATCTCATCGGCCAGTCAAAGCTCTCGATCATACGGATACATCGAATGGTTTAGTACAAAAGCCACGTAATCCCGTTGGTCGTCCACGTATTCATCCACGTTATCCTCCCAATCAAGCTTCAATGCCATCGTCGAACTCAACAACAACATCGACGACAACAGCTGCAAATCGTCGTTCGACATACATCGACGATGATCCCGATGAACTCGATGATTTCGATGAAATCGATCAAGACGACACAGTTCGAGATCGAGATTGGATCAATCGACAACAAGACGATCGTTTGCCATGGTCAAAACGACCGAACTCAAATGTTAATAATTATTCATCATCGTCATCATCGTCGTATCAACGAACAAGTGGAAACAATTCGTCATATCGAAATATTCGACAATCACAACAACCTCAAACACAACAACAACAACAACAACAACAACAACCTCAGCAGCAGCAACAGCAGCAGCGGCCAACAGCTACACGTGGACAATTCTATCAAACACAATTTGTTAAACCTGAACCGACACGTAAAGCAACAATCCCATTTCTTCAGCCAGCATTCGCGCCGAATGCAACGAATCAATATCCACGTGATCAACCGTTGCCTCGTCTCAAGCCAGGCACAGTTCGAACACGAGAAGAAGGTCTCGAAGTCGAACTTGAACATACATATAAACGAGCTTTGTCGAAATATTACGGTCAAAAACCCGGTCGAAACTTGCCTCTTTCGGATTACGGTGATTTTCGTAGTCAATGTCCTGTTTGTGATGAATTAATTTTCGATAATAATATTCAATTAATCACACATTTATGTCAACATTTCGATCAACAAAATCATGCCGAACGACAATTTCAATCGAATTCACCATTCGAACAGATCAACACCAAATGTTCACATTGTCAATCGGAATTCTCCAATCCATACTTTTTAGCCATGCATATCGATGATAAACATATGCTCGAAATGAATGAATATCAATGTCGTATTTGTGAACAACGACATGCGTCTCTATTAGAATTAATTGCACATTTAAATCTATGTCATTGCGGTTTAGAAATGCCATATTTTTGCGAGATTTGCTCATTTCGTACATCGATGCATGCCGATATGATCTATCATATCGATGAAGTTCATAAAGGTACAAGATATTTCTTTTGTCCATATTGTTTCTTGGCTATTGAAATGCCATTTATGGCCAATTCATCGAATATATTAAATGGAACATTAGCATATAAACATTTGTTACTTCATTTTAATAAAGTTGATCAAGGACGAACAATACAATCGAAATTTAAACATTGTAGAAAATGTATTTTACATGTTGCATCAATGAAAGATCATTTACAACGTGATCATTTGAATATTGTCGATGGTATTAAAGCGAATTATTATGAAGAAGAAGAAAATCGTAAGAAGAAAACAAAGAATCTCGTTTTTTTTATTCGATTATTGTTTTGTTTTTCCGTTTTTGTAGAAGAAGGTGAACAATATGATGATTCAGCTATGGATGTTTCGTCTTCATTATCAATTGATAAATCCTCAACAGCAAGATATGTAACCCCGGCGAAAAGTGGATAACTTTCTGTTTTGTTTTCTTTCTCTATATGTATATTATTATTGTTGTCTGTTTTGTTTGATCATATGAATCGAACATACTTGTTTATTATTCTTTTTTTTTGTGTCTCTGAGTGGTATTGCGACATATTTCCTTTCTTCTTCTTCTTCTACTACTACTTTTCCTCTCTTCATTTTGTTTCATTGCAAAATATAACTTTGCGCGCATGTCATATAAATATCGAATTGTATTTCGAGTATATTCATTCATAGGTTGTCAACGACCTCTTTTTAGTTTCTTTTGAGCTACAGAAAAAGTAGAATACGATTCGAGATTAGATAGACTATCTATTATCAAACAAGGGGTGTGAATGAAGATATTGTTTTCATTTCATGAAAATGTTGAGACTTGTCTCGTTATTTGTGATTATCACTTTAGTTAAAAGTGAATGTCCATGTTCGGATGTTGATCTATGTAAACCATTACAAGTAGGTTCTCGGCATGAAAAACTTGCATTTATGACTGAAAGAAAAAACTGGCTTGGATATGATTATTCTCAATTGACAACGATTGTTATATGTACGAGTGATTTCGATTCTGAACTGCTGTGTCTTGCTCATTCGAAAAAGGTTCGTTTGGTTTGGATTGCCGAGTATGACGTTAAACAATTGGGTAATGAAACTGCTCGTACGATTTGGATTCGTAATCAAGTTGATAAAGTTAAAAGTACATATACCGATGGTATCAATCTTGATACAGAAGCTCCAATAGCTGACGGTAGTCCAGCTGCTCAACAGTACACTCAACTCGTTCGAGATCTCTCAACACTTATTCATGATGAAGTACCTGGTTCAATGGTAATGAGAAAAGTTGATACTGAACTCAAAGTCATTTTTTTGCGTAGGTTAGTGTTGATGTTGCTTGGAGTGCACCGTGCATTGATGGCCGTTGTTATGATTATAAAGGTCTTGGAATTGCGAGTGACTTTCTTTTCGTTATGGCCTATGATATGCGTTCACAAATCTTCGATCTTCACGATTGTACTGCGTCAGCCAATTCTCCGGTTGCACGTGTAGCAGATGGTTTGACAAATTATACTCAACTATTTCAAGTCCCTTCATCAAAACTTGTTCTTGGAGGTAAATCAATCCATGTTTTGTTTTATTCTTATTATCAAATCCGTATTTATTTCGTCTAGTTCCTTGGTATTGTTATGATTATAAATGTTTATCAATCGATGCAAATCACACATGTGTATGTTCTACTTAATTCTTCGAAAAAAATTTCCTTCTTCTTTTTTGCATGATCTAGCAAATCGAACATATACCATTTCGTGGTGCTCCATGTTCGGATGCAGCCGGTGTTCAACGAGATTATCATTTCTGCCGAGAGTTATTACGTGTGAACTCGACTACAGGTCTTCTGATTGATCCTCGAACAGGTGGACATTTTTTTGATTATATTAGTAATAATGATCATATGACACATCAAGTCTGGATCGATGATCCAACGACTCTTTCAATTAAATATCAACTAGCTAATAATCGACAATTAGGTGGTATCGGTATGTGGCACGTTGATTGTCTTGATTATTCAACGAATGCAAGTCAACAAGTTCGACAGGACACCAAAGATATGTGGGATGCAATGAAAATCTTCAAAATAGATCAACATGATTTGGATTAATCGATTGAGAAAAACGAACAGTCGTTGTTGATGAGAATGTTCGAAGATTTTTCGTTGTGCGTAGTGATTTTTTTGTTAATTTATGCCATGATTGAATTAATAATGTTTGAATCAATAAACATATCGATGGAAATGACAGAACAAGTAGATAAACATCATCTGGAACGATTTTATTATGATCGATCAATGATAAAAGATGAAAACTGCCCCAAACTAAACAACCAACGAATAGAATTATTAATGTTTGTCGCATGAGTTGCAAATATTTCTGATTTTGTCGTTGATATAATCGTCGTGATATTTGTTGATATAAACTTGTCGTTTGTTGATAATTAATACGATTTGGATTCGACGTTCGTCGTTGTTGAATGTAGAAATAAATCAATGAATTTAGCAAAATATTGACGACAATCGGAAGAATTAAACTCGTAGAAAAATTTTGAATTAATGAAAATTTTGTTCGAAAAAAACAAAATCGTCCTTTGAATTGAAATTCATACTCATGAGATAGATACGAAAGAACAAATGCTAAAATCCATTGAAAACAAATTTGCATGATTTGCGAACATTTTGATAGACGACATGTTTTCGCATAGAACGTATTCATATTGAGAAGAACATACGAATAAATAATTCCATGAAAGAAACTATTGATTAAATAACCATTGAGTCGACATAAATCATACTTGATTTGTAAGGAAATTGAATAGTATAATGTTAGTGATATTGAAAATATGAGAACAAGACATGAACCGATGAGATTTAGTGTAGTACTAAATCGAGACATAAAAAAAACAAAGCTATGATTTATCAATAGGAAAGATCAAGGAAAATACTTGATTAAGAAGAAATTTTTTGTTTTTTGTCGGAGAATTTTTTTAAGAAATGAAATATTTAAAGGAATCGCAATTAAACATGAGATTAGATCGATATTAGCTCGAAGTAGTAGAATTGGTGTGATCATCGATGATGAAGACATATTTGTCAAATGATCACGTTGGAATTTCAAAGATATTCTATTCGTCTGATCCATTAGATCATTTTCTATCTCGTGTTTTACCGTAAAGAGCTAAGACGTTGCTCATTCATCGTGAATCAAAATCGAATGTGTTCGTTCATAAATTTTATTTCACGAAAATACTTTGACCTGTAAAATAATCCTTAGATAAACTTTCATAAATGATTAATTCATAATAATAAAAAAGAAGAAGAAGAAGAAGAAGAAGAAGAAGAAGAAGAAGAATCGTGTGAGTAATTTGAGTAAATCTACGACAATTTAAGTGCAATTAGTAAAAATATACACAAAAGACACTGAACAAGCAAGCCTAGAAAAGTATCGTTTTGTTTTCTTAAAAATTCGAAGAAAAACATAATGTCAAATTTCTAATTGTGTAGTTCTTTAAGCATTTGTATGTCGATAATAGGGATCGGAATGATAAGGTGGCGAGACATGACGTTGTTGCGGGCCGCTTCGTTCAATTTGAACCGGTATAGGAACGAATGAACCGGTCGGTTGACTTTCATCGTCTCTTACCGTTCGAACGACTACACGTGGTTGTTGTTCTTGCATTGGTATCATATCAGGATATTCTGAATTGTATTGATTTGTTGTAAAACGTGGCTGATTTTCATACGGTGCATTCGTTCGATCACGACTTGTAGTCGTGTAAGATACTCGATTGTCTTTCGATGGAAGAGGTGGTGGTGATGCACCTTGACCATTACGATTATTACGTGATGGATTAAATTGTTGTTCGTTGGCGAATTCCTTTGGGCTGCCCATTGTACTCGATGGACTGCCGACAACAGTCGGATCGATTTGTAATAAACGTTCACGTTCACTGTCGTTTGCATCGGCATGTGAAATTGCTTGAACTTTTTGACCGGTGCTTTGTTTTTTCTTTTGTAATTCAGCTACTATATGACGACGTTTTTGGCTATGTCTAAATTAATAAACAAAATACAATGAAAATATTGATTTTCTTCTTTCTATGAACCTGAATCGACGTAGGAAAAATGTAATGCCGATAAGAAGAAGTGTCAAACCAACAGAAACAGGAATAATAATAAAATTCAAAAGATTTCGATTACGTTTGTATAATTGAACATCATCAACACGATAGATACGTGCTGATAGATGTTCATTTAATTTTTGAAGGTGTCGTTCAAAAGCAACTTGAAAAACAAAATATCTTACGAATTTATTTGAATTTTATTTTTGTTTTTTTTCATACCGATCATTAATTGTTTGTCAATAGTATGAACTTTGCCACGTTCATCTACACATAAACCTCGAACACTTAAATCCAAAAAACGAAAATCTTGTTTCGGATAGCCAGCTTCTTGTTCGAAATCACTATGAAATATATCGTTTAGTTTTCATATCAAATACCAAAGTAACCTCTTGAACTCACATGCTTCGACATTCGACTCCTTTCTTTGCATCGGTATATTTCAATTCACTATCGAGTATTTTTTCCATATCATCCAACATGCCTGGTTTCCACTGACAAAAAAAATATATATCGTCATTTTAATTCTGAAGAATCTATTCAATGATACAAACCTCATGACTCCTTAAATCCATTATACGAACAAGCATATACGGACTTTCTTCTGAAAAAAAAACAACGACAAGAAAAAAATAACAACATCGTACGTCACAAGGATTTCGGTCGATCTAACCTGCAAACTTTTGTCCATGTATCAATGTGATACATAAGATTAAACAAATCCATCCAGGAAAATAATTCATTTTCATAAATTTCCGATCTAAAATACGCGTTAAATAGCCTTGAAATAAATGTTTGTAGGAGTTTTGTTGTCAAGGCTATTTTTACTTGTAAATTGTGTTGCAAACGTATAGATGAAGAAAGAAGACGAAGAAAGGAGAAAAAAAAGAAGGCTGAGTGAGTTTCTCTTGCGTGGTTTTTTTTTCCTTCATATTTTTTTTCTCTTCCTTTTATTTCTTGATGACACTACTGTTGCTTACGCAGTATGTGTCTCTGTGTGTTCTGTTCTGTGCATAGAGGGACGGAGAAATCACATATGGAGAAGATGCAAAGGTTTTTTGTTCGTTTTACATCGACTGATTAATAGATATTGGCCAAAAAAATCTGAAGAGCAAATGTTAATATTTCTATGTGTGTGTGTGTGAGGGTGTGTGTTTCTTTTTCTCCTCATTTAGTAATGTTATTTGCTTCAGTAGTTCGAGTTTCAAAATGAAAAAAAAATACCAATTTGCTGTCTTTTTCTATTCGATTGACAATCTGTTGTGAATCATTTCGATTGACGAAAGCAAAATCGTTATTTTCTATTATTTGTCTGCACGTGAGAACTATTGATGATTTCAAGTACAATATAAATTATAACATTTCGATATAAGATGACAGCTTAAAAAGAAGATTAGGATCAATAGCAATGATAGAGTGGCCTCTTCAGTTTAAAAATTTTAATTTATCTACTAACGTTTATCTCGTATATGCAATGTAATCGATAAATTTGACAGCTTTCAAAATAAGACTGCTAATCGTTGCATGGATACGTGCGTATAATCTTCGACAGGCGGACAATGGAATGGATCACGCACTGCAAGCGTGCCTTTGAAGGCATTGAAATCAAGGACGGATTTTGTGAAAATACACAAATAGAGAGAAATATATATCTGGGATCGAAAAGAAAACATGTTATGATAGTGTAAACAACAAGAAAACAACACTATAGTGTACAGTTGGTTCGTTCTCGTTCGTATTTAAACGTATATGGCTCAATGAATTAATTCTTCTTCTTCTTTTCTTTTCTTTGTTCAAAGTGTTCGAGGAGAGAAAGAGAGTGAGAGAAAAAATAAAGACAGAGAGAGAGAGAGAGAGAGACGGAGAAAAGTATAGACGCTCTAGGTGAACCAGCATCATAATACATAATTCATTGCTGATTTTTAATAGTCTTCAACAAATGGGTGTCTTAACAGACGGTACGCCATTAACTTGGGAAGAAATCACTTCTGTTTGTGAACTTTTCCGAAGTTATGCATTGTCACAATTGGTACGAATTTATCAGAAATTTAAAGATCGACAAGGTGATCCGTTTTACTGGGGCGATGAAGTAATAAATCTACTAAATGTTCGAATTTGTTTTTTTTTCAAGTTTTTGTTTTTAATTAATTTAAGTTAGAATTTTCTTTAATACATTTTGATCATACAAATCATCGTGTGCAATTATTATTAAAAGCACATGATCTCTTGCCTCGTCTCAATCAATCGAATCAACTCATACAAAATCGGTATTTGCATGTTTGCATTAAAAAAAAATCTTGCTCTCCAATTTGTTAATTAAAGAAATTGTCGCATTGCTTGGCATCCCGAAGCATGTGATTATATGATTGAAGGTGTTCCATCCAAACCATATGAATATACATCATCCTATTTGAATACGATCGAAGCCAATATGGCATTACGACGAAGACAAGCACAGAAAATCTTATCCGAAGAATCGAATTGCGATTTTGTTCTAAATATTTGTGCTTTTCCGCAGTAAAAACTAAACTAAACGCGAAAGTTGTTTTTGAAAGAAAGCTTTTCAAAGATTTGGCGAAAAGAAATTAATCTATCCGCCGATGTCGAATAAGAACTATTATCAATATTCAACAGGTACATCATGTTATTCGAATGCGATTATTGCACCGCATCATCCTCGTATGAAGTGAGCTTTTTTCTTGTTCGTGCGAGAATATTTCAAACTGTGATCTCGTCTTTCGAAGATCTTTGTTGAATAATAAACGTCAACGACGACAGGCCGAACCAATTATCGAAATTCCGAGTAGAGATTATTGTTTTGTGTGAAAATGTATTTTTATTATTTTATTTGGTAGTTTTCGAAGATAGCTCAACTGTATTACCATTTCGTGATCGTTTATTCGAAAATCGAACGACAATACGTGATAATCATATCTATTTAGAAGGTGTTCTAGCTGGTTGGGGTTGCTGTTGTCTTCAAGTGACATTTCAAGCGGAATCACTTGTTGAATGTCTTCATCTCTACGATCAATTGGTACCATTAACATCGATTATGGTTAGTTCAAAAATGATAATATACTCTCTTGTTTTGTTTTTCAACGAAATAAATCGTTATTTTCAGCTTGCATTGAGTGCAGCTTCGCCGATATGGCGTGGGTATTTAACTGATATCGATTGTCGATATACGGTTCTATCTCAAGCAGGTGATGATCGAAATGCTGATGAACGACAACGAACAACACTATTATCACGTTGTTCATCAGTACCATTGTATGTATCCAATGAAAACAATCATTTGAATGATATCAAAGTGGAATTCGATGAAAATGTTGTATCAACACTTCAACGTCATGGTTAGTTCGATGAGTTTCTTTATTGATTTAAAAACAACAATAATAATCATTCGTATAATAGGAATGCCATCAGCATTGGCACGTCATTTTGGGTCTATTTTTATGCGAGACCCATTAGTTATTATTAAAGAACAAATGTATGCAACTGATGGTTTAACAAGTTATCATTTCGAAGTTTGTTTTTTCTTTCTTTCTTCATCAAATACAAAAGAAAAAGATCAATTCGAAATTTAGAATTTAAATTCAACTGTTTGGTATTCACTTCGATTGAAACCACCGTCATTAGATTCGACTAATCTCGGTTGGCGAGTCGAATTTCGACCGATGGATGTTCGTAAAATGTTATTAAAAATCGATTTGATTTGTTTTTTTTTTTAAATAGATTCAAATAACTGATTTTGAAAATGCAGCTTTGGCTGTATTTATGTCACTTGTAACACGAGTTATTCTAACGTATGATCTTGATTTAACGATTCCAATATCTCAAGTACATGAAAATATGTCTCGAGCACATCATCGAGATGCTGTTCGACAAGAGAAATTCTTCTTTCGTCTTGCTGATGAAACACGATTAATGTCAATCAATGAAATTATCAATGGTTTCGAACATTTTCCTGGTTTGATTTCGTTTGTACGACGATATTTGAGTGAACACGAACATCTCGATAATGAAACGAGATTAACTGTCGAACAATATCTTTCGTTAATATCGAAACGAGCTGCTGGTATGATTTTTTGAGAAAATCAAAAACGAAGAAACTATCGAAATATTTACTTGTCTTTTATTCAGGAAGTTTATTAACTGATGCTCAATGGATGCGACAATTTGTTCTTACTCATCGAGATTACAAACAAAATTCAATTGTTTCCGATGAGATTCAATATGATTTATTATGGAAAACTGCACAGATTGCTAATGGAAAAGAGCAATGTTCGTTTTTATTCGAATCGAATATGAAAACACGTACACATCTTTGTGTTGATTAATGAAAATAGATTTGTTCGTTTTCTTTTTTTTGAATATTTGCATTTAATAAATAAAAATTTCATTTATTATTAATCTACGTGCGACATCTTTGTTAAAATTTGAATTCGAAGAGTAACAAGGAGTTTCTATAGTTTCCGTCTGCAGAATGTTTTTCTCGATTCAAGATAAACGACAAAATTTTTGTGTTGATGTTTTGACGACTGTTTCAAATTTGTAGTTCGATATAAAAATGCCTCAACGATCATCAAATAAAGTCAAAGTCTACGTTCGAACACGACCAACAAATACATTTGCTTCTGATACGATCGCGATCGGACAAGACAATCGAGTTTGTTTTCAACTAACAATTCGAACTCGTGTTGAAACAGTTTGTTTTAGACAATTAGCATTCATCGACCGGCGTCAACCAGTGTCGTTGATAATAAAATCAACGATTGGGCATTTCATACCGATGGCGTTTTTCATAATGTAAGTCAAGAGGATATATTCGACGCTGTTGCAAAAGATGTCATCGATCGAGCACTCGACGGTTTCAACGGTTTGTTAATTGACTTTGTAAATCGAACAAAAGATCTATTCGAATATCGAAAATAGGAACTATCATGTGCTATGGTCAAACAGGCGCTGGTAAAACACATACAATGACTGGTTTTGCTGAGAATTATCAAAATCGTGGTATTATTCCACGTGCATTACAATATCTCTATCAGGAAATCAATGCTCGACAAGATTTCTCCTACAATGTTCGGTAAAAATCGAACAAAATCAAAGCTTTTGTTTTGCTCATGTTGTCTCGATATCTATCTAGGATTACCTATTTGGAAATTTATAACGATCAAATGTGTGATTTACTTCGTGCGTTAAGTATGCCAACGGACTGTCAACAACAATTATCGATTGGCGAAAACGAAAATTATATTTATGTCAAAGGATTATCCTCAAGACTCGTTAGTAATGAAGAAGAGGCGTTGAATTTATTATTCGAAGGCGAAACCAATCGAGTCATTGGTCAACATGTTTTAAATAAGCAATCATCGCGTTCACATTGTATTTTTACAGTTCTTCTCGAATCTCGTTCGATGCTCTCATCGGATGACAAAGTGAGAGTGTCGAAATTGAATTTCGTTGATTTAGCTGGAAGTGAACGATTAGCCAAAACAAATGTAAATTTAATAACAAACGAAAAAAAAACTACTAAGAGTTCAATTTGTTTCCTTTCAGTCTGAAGGTGTAACTAAACGAGAAGCAACATTTATAAACAAATCGCTTTCATTTCTCGAACAAGCTGTTATTACTCTTTCGGATAAGAAAACGAATCAATCACATTTTCGAAGTTCGAAATTAACTCATGTTCTCAAAGATAGTCTTGGTGGCCGATGTAATACAGTTATGATTGCAAATATCTGGCCGGAAATTCAACATATCGAAGAAACTGTAGGTTTTTTTTGTTCTTTTTCTTTGTGAAATCAATTTTTTTTTCTATTGCAGGTTTCGACACTCGGTTTTGCCAGTCGAATGATGCGTGTACCTGCTGAACCGACAGTAAATCAAGTCGTTGATCCCGTTCGAGCTATTGAAAATTATAAACGAGAAAATAAATATCTCAAAGAAGAATTAGCTTTGCATGATACGTTAGCCAATCGAAATGGCATTTCCTATGATGCACTTTCAGAACAACAATTGTATGAAATTGAAAATCAATGCCGAAAATTTATCGATGGAAATTTAGATGATATCGAAATACAAAATGTACGACAAGTACAAGGTAAATTCGATGCAGAAAAATTTTGTAATAGGAAAATTTTCTATGAAAATGTGATTTTAGCTGTTTTTAATGCCTTAAAAAAGATTTGCCGGTAAATTCGATTGATTTTTGTTTGCTTTGAAAGAAATCGATTCTTTTTTGAAATAGCTCAACTGAAAGTGATTTTGAAAAGAAATATCGTGAACGATATACTCTCACGGATAAACATGATTATGATCAACAAGACGGTCAAAAGGTATGTTGACTTCAGTTTAATCTATCGTGTGTGGCACTTGAATGTCTAATCCACTTGAATTCTTTGTTTCAAAAACTATATATCTTAAACATTATATTCCAGGTTGATGATTATTCGAATACTGTAAGTATCTATCTGCTTGAGCTCATCAAATCAAACAGACTAAGGCATTTAAACAATCGACAATAAAAACTGCCCATTCGTAACTCTGCATAGGAGATTTGAGAGATAGCTCGTGCTCTCATTTGACCTATATCTGCTTTATATGTGTTAGACATTTAATTTACAAAAAAAAACACATCTGCTTGCTTTAATCGGTCGAACAAATTATTGAATTGTTGATCTAGGGATCGGGCGTCAGTCAAGGTCCAGGTAGTGCCGGTGGAACAGCTGGTGAACTTGATGGACAAAGTTTTTCCATCGGTACAGCATCGAAAGATCAACGAGTCAATAAAGAAGGTTTGCTCAAAATGACGAAAACAAAACGTCCACAACCAACAGCAAAAACACCTGGCGGTCAACAAGCCAAGTAATTTGAAAATTCTCGTCAAATTCACTTTCATTTGTTCATTAGTCCCAAGGATAAAACGCCGCCATTGGGTGGTAAACCAGCAGGTTCAACACTTCAACGTGGTAATACAACAGAGGAAGATCAATATACTCGATCTAAAGAATTAAGTGATATGACTGATGTGAAAGAGCAACGTCCAAGGTAAACATAGATTCATTTTGAGATCGGTTTTGTTTTCATCTCGTGTTTTCAGCACACCTCCGTCACGACCAGTTGCCTTCGAAGATTTCAAACAAACGCGTGGTTTGAATTTGAATCGAATCTATGTGGAGAATAAGGAGATTTTGGCATCGAAAAGAAAAGAATACGCGGAATTAGCTCGACGTATCAATCAAACAAAAACTGAAATTGATCAAACATGCGTTGATGCCGAGAGAAAGAAAACCGAACGATACACCATGGGTAACTAAACTGATTGCTCACTTTATGCTTCATGTTTTTTTTTTATACAAATATTCAGGTGAATTCTTGAATGAAACTGGCGAGGCAATTATCGATGAAGAAGAATATGAATTAATCGCTAAATTACAAGAATTAAAAGGCAGCTATCGAACCGATTATGACCAATGGAAAAATCTCAAATCAGAAATAAATTATTGCCAAAATTTGGTCAATCAATGTCAAAATCGACTTCTTCAAGGTAAAGTCAATATTTTCATACGAATATTCAATCGAACATTGTCATTTAGAATTTGATATTTGGTTCAATGAATGTTATCTAACTGGAACTAATCATGTCAGTTCAAATGCAGATGATATTCTTTTACTTAATAAATCAAATGACTATCAAGTTTACGATGATGCAGCTGAACGATTCGAACGAATGCAAAAAGAATTATTACAAACGGATTTAGATAGTATGCCATTTCGACAAGCTCAAATGCGAACAAATCGACGCGTAAAAATTTCCTAAATTTAGTGTTGCATAAAAACAAATTTCTTTTTTGTTACTTCTTCTAGCATGTTATCAATGCAGCAACAACACAAGGCCCATGGAAACAAGCACCGCCAACAACAGTTACAAGCAATCGATCAGCGAATAATTATAAAACTGAACAACCGTTACTACCAGCGATACCGTTAACTGGTACGCGGCAAAAATCTACAGTTCGATAAAGATAAACTCAAGAATTGGAATTTATTTTTTGAAATGTGTGTCTGCGCGTGTATTTGAACAGAGAAAACTTTTAGACAAACTAATAAAAACATACATCATACATATTTTATCAAATTTAATCAATCTCTTTTGATTGATAAATCTGTTTAATATCTATTAAGCTTTAAGTCCCTTGGGAAAAACTCAGTAAATATACGATCATAAACACGTATTGATGCTTTCTTTCTGTTCTGCGAATGACTCATTAGGAAAAAAAACCCGAACGATCTCATTGATGCTTTCTTTCTGTTCTGCGAATGACTCATTAAGAAAAAAACCCGAACGATCTCATCGATATTTATATATGTGTATAGAATCCATATTGTCTGAAGACAAAATCGTTATGCTGACTCTTCGGATAAGTAAAAACGAGTATGCAACGTTATTTCATGGTATACAAAATGGATGTACAATTCCTGATTTTGTAAAGAAATGGAATGAAGTTAAATCTTTAATTCTTAGCAAAGCATTTGAAAATCGAGATGCAATTTCGATTATTCAATTGGTCGATGAAGATTATTTCGATGCTGTAGGTTATGACAAAAAAGAAATCATTGACCAGGATACGAAGTATTTAATTTTGTCATCAACGACCTGGAGAAGCGATATTTTGAAAGACATGATGAATTATATGGAATTTGAATTAGCAAAACAATGGTTTATTGAACGAAAAGCTGAAGAGAATGTCAATGAAACAATTAAATTAGTCAATGATCTGCAATTTACTATTGAAAATGACACAAAATTAGAGATATTCGGCTGTGTTGAAGATGGAAAAGAAATTGTTTGGTTAAATCCAAATTTCGAATATCAATCGAAAGTTTTTGAAGCGTTAAATCGATTAGAAAATGTGACGATTGTTTTTGAATAAGGAATTTTCGTTTTGTTTTTTATTTTAGATGCCATCTCATAAAAAAAAGAACGATGGACATGCTGCCAAGGCAAGTAGTTCCTCTTGTGCAGGAGCGAAAGCTGCGACAATCAACTATAAAATTAGTTTACCAGCTCAAGGAAATAATGTTGTGAACATTATTGATAAAACTCGAGGAGCTGTACGACATGGTCGACATGTTGGAGAATGGATTGTACGTTTTGATAAAGCTCATAAAGGTGCCCAATATCCACATATTAACATTAATGAAGCTGTATCAGGAATCAGAGATCCTCATATACCAATTGGCGCAGCTGTTGAAAATTTGAATGCTGTACCACCAAGTTCTGCACTAAACGTAAGTCTCTTTATCAATTTTCAGATATTGCTTATATGGTTTTCTGTAGGCAGCTCAAGGTACTGCAAAAGTTTTGAAAACTGCCAATAAAGTCTTGCTGCCACTTGCTATTACTATTGATACTGTTCGTATGGTCAATGCAGTTCGCAAAGATATTAAAAAAGGCAAACCAAAGAATACAATTAAAACAGCATCGTCCATAGCCGGTGGATGGGGTGGTGGATATGGCGGTACGTCATTTATTTTTTGTATGCAATCTAATCATAACTCTATATTTTAGGGGCTGTCGGAGGTGCTGCTCTCGGGACCGCTATTTTTCCTGGTATTGGCACAATCGTCGGTGGAATAATTGGTGGTATATCCGGTGGAATAGGTGGCAGTATTGCTGCCGAAAAACTAGCTGAAACAGTTGTCGACGAATTCATCTCGTCTGACGATGATGATGACGACGAAAAGATGAACTAAATTGTTTTCTTTTTCTTCTTCTTTGTAAATGATTAGATAAATTTTAAGGAAAAATATTTAAATTTTTGAAACTTATGATCAAAGGCCGTAACAAGCAAAAAATATATATTTTTTACGAAAAGAAAACATCCTCACACACACCGTATGTGCACAAAAAGTGCGACAATTCGCACAAAAAAATTTGTTGCGAGTGAGAAGTGGAGAGAGAAAGAGAGAGAAAACGAACTATAAACAAAAAAGAAGAAGAAGGAAAAGCGAACGTATAAAGAAAAAGAGATTTGTAAGAATATTTTTTGATTGAGAGAAGAAGAAAAGAGACGGCCTGTTTTTAGCACACGATTTTATTTAATTGATCTATGAATCTGTTTTTATTTTGATAGTTTAACGGACAGAGCGAAAGAGACAAAAAAAAGATTTCTTTTGTTAAAAAGCGTAAGAAAAAAAAACAAGCGAACAAAGGTGCATTTATGTATAAATATTATCAAATTGAAATATTTGATCAATGTGCAATAAGAAAAAGAGAAAAAAATGAGCACCAACATAGAAAGAAGAAGAAAAAAACTAACAAACGAGAGAGAGAGAGGGCATTCACGCTTCGCTAATATTACTTGATCCATTTTTATCATTAGATTTTAAATTATCATACACTTCTTCATCAGCTAATTCTAAACAATTGAAATTCAAGTCAAAATTTACGAAAACATGTTCGATCTACCTAAATTCAAAGGTTGAGCTGAAAATGTTTCATTTAAATTTGATCGTTGATCGAAATGCTCGATTTCATCTTCATCATCGCTATCATCTTCAGTTTGACTCTCTGCTCCACCAACACCAGCAACAGCAGCCGCAGTCTCATCATCAAATACTCCAACATCGTAATGTTCGACTATTTCACGAGCTGTATGTAATGTCGGAGATTTTACTGTTTCATCGAGATCAGTAACTGATGATTCAGCTTGAAACGGATTGTTCATTGATGTCAACGATTCCGATGATGGAAGAGAAGATATGGACAAATCGGAATAGATTTGAGATGATGTAATAGTACTAACTGAAAAAATGAAACACAATCGATATCAATATGAAACAAAAAGAATGTTAACCTGAAGGAGTCGTTGTATACAAATCACTCGTTCGTCCAAATGAAACACTATCATGTTCCGTTGATTTAAAATCTTGATTTAAAAGTTTCTAAACAAACAAAAAACTTAAATCAAACTCTTTTCTATTCGAACAACATACTAAGGCTAATGTAAGTTGTTCTCCTAATTGTAGCAATGGTACGGAAATCGTCTGTGTATCGACACTTCGATTCGATTGATTGACTAATTGCATTAATTGATTATCTAGACAAAACAAAATAGACATTCGTTCGTATTTGAATATCAACCAAAAGAAAAACTCTCGTACGATAGGTTGTTGCATATGTGATAGCTTCTAATGAAGTATTCGGCTTTGTTAAGTGACTACTGCTTGTTGATGTATCTTGCGGAATGTTCAAAAGACGTGAGAGAAGCATTTCTTTTTCATGTAATAATCGTTTGAGTTCCTTATCAGTCGAGAAAATCGCATCGTAAACAGATTCATTTGGCTCTTTTTCATTCGATTGATTTGTCGATTGTTCTTCGACAATTGTCGTTCTGTTAAAACAAAAAAAAACAGATACAAACAGCTGATTTAATAATCTTGGTGATTTTTACCGATTAATTGATGACAATGATGTCTTGTCATTGGATATTGTTGCGAAAGGTTTCGCTTTTTCAAACGGTTTACGAGCTTTTTCAATCCATTCTAACCATCTGAATAAAAACGAGAATATATTGAATTAGTTTGTCTTTTTTTTCTTTATAATTTTTTCTTACTTTTCGAGATCATCTTTCGAATTGGCTTCGACTTCGATTAATTGTTTTTTATCCGTATCGATTACATAAAAAGATCGAGCACCTGAAGAGAAAAAAAATAAGAAGAAATAAGCTGATTGCCGAATTTATGCTAACCTCCGCAAGCTTTCTTCTTGATTAGCAAATGTTCAAGTCGAATAATTGGTGTAAGAACAAAATTTTGTGCAGCTGAATATTTATTCGTTGGACCGGCTGTTCGTGGTCGTTGATGACGACCGCTGGTTGCATCTCGTTGATGTTCTTTGAGAACATATTTATATGTATCTTCGATTCCACGTTGATCCGATGTTTGAATCGGCATTTTTTGAAAGAAAACGAACATATCATTGAATAGACAACATTCGAATTCCGTTTTTTGTGCAGTTAAATCCGGCAATAATTTCAATGTGCCCGAATAGATTAAACGATTGTTTAAAGATTCGAGACAATCTTGTAGATTCTGTAATTTATCATCGTTGGGTATTTGTATTTCAAGATTGACCTTGATTTGTTTGAGAAGAGCTTCTTGTTCTTTCTTCAAACGTGCTGTATTCATTCGTTTTAAAATATTATCTGCACATTCGGCACATTTATTTAATTTATCTGATTCAATTGGATCTTCGGCAACGAATTTCTTCATTGCTTCGAATAGCATTTTATATTTTGTAAAACGTGTCATGACACATGGCAAATAATCTTTCAATGTTAAACGACGACAGAGTGGATTTGCTTCGCAATTGCGCATCAATGCGGCAAAGTCCGGTGATTGTTCTTTTTTCTTGATTAATTTCAAGGCTTGAGATTGATCTTCAATGAAATAGGCACAAGCTTGAGCAAATTCTTCGCCTTTTTCACCATCAAGCTAAAACGAAAAACATAGATGATTTGTTAGAATATCAATTTTGTTTTTTTTTTCGATTTACAAATTTAAGAACTAAATCTCCAATCTGTCGAACAACATGATCCTTTGCGTCTTCACGATGTTGACGAAGTGCGTATTTAAATTGTGCTAAAAGACAAAAAAGATAAAAACAAATAATAATAATTTTCAAATCATATTTATTACTATGTAAATTAATTAATTGATCAAGATTTCGAAAGATACAATCCAATTCCACAGGACTCATGCCGGGAAAACTTTCAAATGGTTGTCGAAAGCATTTCTTCATGATTTTTAAACTTTTCAAATGTGTTCGTTCCGTATGAATCAATTCATTGATTGTCGTTTGAAATTTCCATTCGCGTGTCTTATACAAAACTTGTAATGTTTCGTTCGGTATGAATTCACTTAGATTCGGAAGAGTATTAACATCAGCTTCGAGATCACTGTCACCATCGGTAGTCAATGTTTCCGAAGAATTCGTACTAAAACAAGATCAATGAAAATGTGTTTTTTGGAAAACTGAATCGAACACATACATCTGTTCGAGTGTATCACTTTCCGAACGGTGATTTAACAATTCATCGATCGTATTACCGCCCATTTGTGGATTGCTAAAAATATGATTTTATATTATTTTGTTGAATATAATAGCAATAACAACAACAAAGAGCATGAGCAGATTATTAGAGGTAAATAAACATGGGAGAAGAGCGTAGATTTTTAGGGTTGTTTTCTCGAGATTGTTTTTCGTTTCGTTTTGAATCATGCATTTGGAAAAAATGGAATAAAGAAAAAAAAAACAATCCAATACCCGTCATCAGTATTGTCACTTTCGCTGAAAGGAAATTCGTTTATAAACGAATTGATCACAACATTTGAAATCAACAATTTACCTGCTCGAACGATTCTTCGGTGCGGCTGGTCGGTCGGGTGCTGCACGACGATCACTTGAACATCTTCCAACACTAAATCAATAGATTAAAAATATATTTTTCGCTGTCAATATCAATCAACGAGTATTTACGTTGCCGGTTTATTCTGTTCAGCAGACGATAGATTTCCATCGGAATTTTCTGTAAAACACAAAAAAGCACAAATCAATTCGATCCAAATAGTAACAATGAATCCTTACCTATTCCTTCATTGCCTGTCGCTGGATTCTCCAGAATATCAATTGCTAAATAGAGTTTTCAGATAGTACATTCATTTGTTTTTTGTTCAAAAAGATACATACGAACACTTCCTTCACGTCCTTCAATTACGCTGCTAGCTCTCGATGGACCTTGTGAAAAGACAAACAAGAAAAAATCAATATTCATTCACAGATTTAATAAAAAAAACAAGAGACAGAGAGACAAAACTGAACATGACAACAGATATTCTACCATTGATATTTATCATCAATCCATTAAATAACGAACTACTTCCTCCGACAGATCGTCGAAGAAAGGTTCGTGATGACAAATTTTGCATGAGATTATCTGCAGAAAATGAGCCTGAGAGTGAACTAGATGAGGACACTGAAATGGAATAATTTCGAATCGATCTCTCGTATTGTCAACATACTGGATGGATTTCGATTGCTTGAAATTTTTCGGAATTTTGTTCGATCTTTCAAACATTTCTCGCTATTAATTACACATTCACGATGAAATGTTTGTTGACAATCTGCAAAAACAAACAAACAAAATACATTTTCTCCGCTGGGAAAAGAATTCCTACATCCGCATAAATATCCTTGACAATTGATGCCCCATAATGGCTTCCAACAGACTTGACACATCGTCGGAATTTGAAATTGATGTTCATTCAATTGATGATCTTTGATTTTCTTAATTAATGTCGTACGTTGTTGTAATTTTTGCATAAAACGTTTCTGTTCACGTTCGCAAAATTTCGGAATTTTTTCCAATGGAATGTTGCCACATTTTTTCATATCACAACGTTTCAAATATGTTGCTAGCGCACAAATTAATGCTAAACTTCGAGCATTTTTCATACTATTCCAATCGTCAATTGACAAGGATTTATAATGTTGTTCGAATATTGTTCGAAGATAATCTTCGATTATATGTTGAGGTTTACCATTGAAATCTGTATTCGATGATAAGATTTTTTTCGTATGAAAATCCGGTATTTGTCGATCGGTAATGATCGATTTGGCGTAATCTCTTGCTTCGTTGAATATTGTTTTCAAGTCATCGCCATGTTCATTCTGTTGTGTTTCGAGCCAACGATTGATTGCATCGATTTGTGGTTGAGGAAGGCCGATAAATAACGGCTAAACATACGTTAAATTAACATCGAATTTTTGTTAAATCTCAAAATTCGAACTTACACTTGGATTCATTGTAAATGTGGAATGAATTTCATAGATCCATCGAAGTAATTCACTTCGATTTTCGACTTTTCGAATTCGTAATTCTTCAGTTAAGATATAAAATAACTAAAAAAAAACAACATGAGTACGAATTCGACAAAAATGCGTTCTTTTCTTTTATCAGAAATTTGACATTACCAATTGACTTGGATCACTGTTAGCATCAGTTAAGAGAAAATTCAAAAAGATTGTCAATGGTATCCAACTGGATGTATTTATTAATTGTTGAATATCATCGAATGTTGTAATCGATTGAATGTTTGTTGATGATGTTTCATTTTCATTCTCATTGATTTCCTATTCAATAACAAAATTATTAAAAATTGAATTCAAATTTTGCGATTGAAATTTACTCGAACTTTGAATGTTTCATCTGTTGAGATGTTATTTAATGAATCCCAGTTCTAAATAAACAGATTTTAGTCAACATATTTTTAATGACAAAACAAAAAAATTTTGTTGTTAGATTAAAAAACGAAAAGCGCAAGTATGTAAGAGAGAAAAGCAAAGTTGAAAATCGAAGAAGATGATAATATTGGTGTGCATATGAGTTGAGTTGTCGATTTTTACCTTGACCAAATCATAGGTCTCAGTTTTGGGTGTTTGAAATTTACGTTTAAATTGTTGCAATGGTGAATTAACAATCATCGCCGATGACGATGATGTCAATGGATTTCCTGTCATTATCTGCGTAACAGCAGATTCAGGCAAAGAATTCTGTTTCTTGTGACCAGAAGTCAACTAGAGAATATGTAATTACGTATGTCGATTTATAAAAGACTATCTACGTCGAACTTGAGCTCTATCAACGAGTCAGCTGATTACTTACAGTTCCTGTACGATTGCTTGATGATTCAGCGAATGTATTCGAACGACTAACAATTGTATCATCGAATTTCATCGATAGTGGATCGATAATTGGCTAAAACAACGAAATCAATGTTTTCCTAAGATATATTCATTTGTTTTTACTTCGAGAGATTCTAAACGACGTTTAATTTCGGCAAGTTGTTGTTCATATTGTCGTACTTGATTTTCTAATTGCGAAAGTCTCGATGGATTATGACTGAGACCTTTCGCACGTTGACGATCTAATTCTTTTTTTGCAATCTATTCACGTACAGAATAAAATGTCGAATTATTCGGTTGGAATTTGACCTGAAAAATATATCCTACATCGAGTTGTTTAAGAATTTTCTCATATTGATCTCGAGCTTTCTTCGTATCGAATAAACTATTCGATCGATCGGATTGAAACGATGCTGGCCGATGATTAGCTCGAACAGTTTGCGTTTCATTGGGTACAGATTTTTGTGTTTGTAATTTCGGTTGACCAAGAAGTGTTAATTTAGCATAGGGACCAGCTAGAAAATAAAGCAAGAAAAAAAAATATATTCTCATTTTCAAAAGATCAATGACAAAGATTAATGAATTTCTAATGTAGAGAGTTTCTTGATTTTCTCGTTGTTCTACGTATACATCCATCAACATACTAACGATAATGGTTTATCTAAATGACAGTAGTCGAATGGCAACGAGAATGATATGCCGAATAACAACAGACAAAATACGTGTAGATTATTCATCGATGATTACCTTCGGAAAGAATACGATGATGTTCATCGTAGTTTTCCGATTTTGGTCGAGGTCGATTTAGATGAATATCAATCGAACTTGTTTGAGTTCGATTGATATTCGGCGGTTGAAATGTCGATTGTGAACGATTGCGTTGTTGAGGACGCGGTGATATACGAGAGAAAAATGTTTCTTGCAATTGTGAAACACGTTCGGTTATATTCGAAATTTGTCGTTCGAGTGCAGTACGACCATTCGAACGAAATGAATATGGTCGAGGCTTAACAGCGATCAATGGTATCGATGATCGATCATGTGAAGTAAATGAATTTGAAAGTTGTACACGAGCTGTTGAAAGTAATTCGGATGGCGGTAAAGTTTTGATTTGTGCTTGTTTAGATGAATGAACGATGGTTGGAGTTAGTGGCGGTTCGAGTGTGTAACTTTTAGCTATTTGTACTTGAGGAATATTCAAATTTGTTGTCAACGGCAGAACGGATATGCCTGGTGACGATGTTCGACGCGTTGATGCACGTCGAACAACCGAATAAATAATCGCAATATCGGGCACATCATCATCATTATCAATAATACGATTTGATGATTGATTCCATGTGAATTTCGGTTGAAAACTTGTTTGATCAATAGGATGTTCGATTACTAATGGTACAGGATGTACTGTTGATTGATGTTGAGTTATTAATGTTGGAATATATGTTTTGACATTGAATACAATTTCATTGTTTTTCGGTGGATTTTGATAGACATCAACTGTTCGATCGACACGAACAGTTCCTAATTTTCCAGCTGGTATACGTATCGATGGGAACATTACATTGCATTACATTCGAATGCAAGGCAACAACAATAATAACAATTAAGAAGAAGAAGAAGAGGAAAAAAATGAACGATTGATTTCTTTTAACAAGATTGAATGATTATGTTCATCGTTCTGCTCGAAGGTAATTGGTATGTTAGTATAATCGAGTAGTATGTTATTTTCAGAATGATAAATTGTTAATCCTCAATACACAAAAATATCGCCCGAGCATATGGTCCTTGTGTGTATGCGTGTGTATGTGTATGTGTATGTGTGTGTGTGTAACAAAAGAAATTGTCCGTAATGACGATGCCAAACGAGAATGCAAAGAAACAAACATGTCAGCAACTCTTTCTCCTCCTCTTTCATATATACAAATACAATCTTCTGCATATGTCGTATGCCAAAGAAAAAAAAAAGATAACAGATTTTCTTTTCTTTTTTTTCAAGATTCATTTTGAAGATCTTTTCCGATGAATCAAGGTCAACAAGTAAACAATCGATAATACGATCTTATGCTTTCAAAAAACAAAACAAAAATCCAAAGACGACGAAGAAAAAGAAAATAATAATGATGATGATGAAACAGCAGCTAGAACTATATCCTCGACGAGACGGCTCTTCTTTGAGTAATCATCAAAAGAAAAACAAACTTACATTTGATTAGATTGACTACATCAACATGTGTACAATGCGTTACACGCGTGCCATTAACCTAAATGAAAGAAATCAAATATTGCGTTCTTGTTTTTCTTTATTCAAAAAATAAAAGAAAGAAAGAGAGAGGAGAGAAACTGCACAATCTTCGTCAATATTCAAACGAAATTAAACATGCAGAAAAAATAGATAACATCTGTCGAATTGATTGCTCGTTAACGACTCTTTATCTGTACCTTTATTATTTGATCATGAATATTGACGCCTGCACGTTGAGCAGCACCACCTTCACGGACATTTAAAACGAAAACAGGATTATCACCAGATACTGTTAAACCGTATCCATAACGATCTCGTTGAATAACAACATTTTTTTGTTCAAGACCTACGATTAAAACAACACAAAAAATTCATAGAAATTATTGCGATCATTCGATTCGAACAAACCATTTGGTAAATCCGCATCACCATAATATGAAACAGGCCTAAAATAAGAAAATAAAAACAATGAAATTAACTCGATTTTGTTCAATACCGTTCTTGTTCCATCGATGATCTTATTCATCACGAGAAAACGAATTTAATTCATCTAGAAAACAAAGCAAATTATTCGATGAATTAGTGCATTTATATATATATATATATATATGATATATTTCTTTCTTTTTTTTTATCAAATAAATAAACAGAGACAAATATGCTTGCTATATCAAATGATGATGAAAAAAAGACGAAGAACTGCCAAGGCATCATCAGTCAGACAGTCACTCATGGTTTAGCATTTTCATTGGATATAAACAACCATTTAACACTTTAGTTTGTTTTTTTTTTGTATATGATATTTATTAATCATCGTTGATAATAAAAATGCATTATTTTCATTTTTACTATTGGACTTTTTTTTCATTGAATAAAAAAAAATTAATATTCAAATTGAAAACTTTCCTATTGGAAAGATATCACGGTGTTTTGCGTATGTGTCTGTTTAATAATGTCGCTTTTAGGCGAAGAGCGTCATCTAGATAGAGAATTTCAATGAAGGTCGATACAACTAAATTCAATCGGCAATGGTTGATAGACAAGAAATAAGATATGATGATATCAAATATTGTTGTTTAGCTTGTAAATCCGAGCCGTTGACTTGAATATAACATGTCAGGTTAGTCTCATATTGAAAACATTTAGTACTTAATAATCCTTCACTTGGCCAGTAGAAGAAGATTGTACTCAAGTCATTATATTTAATTCTTGAAAAATGACTTTACTACTGAGGGCATGCCAAATAATATAATCCGTTCATTCCTTGTTAAAAAAAAATCCTAATTAAAATGAAATATCATTAAAATAAATATAGATAGATAGTAAAAGGCAAGTTCAATTAAGTTTTAATTGTGTGGCATTTGTACTTAATTAATATTGTTAAAACATTTGACTATATTTAATATTATATTTTAATCTGAATCGACGTCAGAACGAGATTAGCTATTAATGATAAATTCTATGCATATTTTATTCTCATAAAAAAATTACGAGATTGAATTCTATCAAATTCGTAATTAAAGTAATAACGCATAGATTCTTTTTTTCTAATCTTCTAACCTACGAACTAATCTCATCGATCTAATCAAAATCTCATGAGTACTTTTAAAATTCAACTTATAATAAATATTTTATTAAAAGTATGAATATACATTTTTCTTCTTTCAAAAACAACAATCTACATGTGACGTAAACTATTCTGTTTTCGTAATTGCGGAGAACGTGAATAGCCACGTATCGAACCATTTAGTGAGCCTGTTGTTTCGAAATCTAATGACCACGTATCATTATCTGTATTGAATGATTTTAATTTCAAACGATTGAATTGCTTGATTTGCTGAGGAAAAAAGATTTTCTTAAAAACACGACGAAAATGTACACCGAAAAGAAAATAAATAACAATATTAATTGAATAGCTTAAATACGACATATAGTGTAAAATAATATCGCGATAAAGTGCAAATAATGTGTAATCATAAGTCATAGATAATTCATCGTTCGATTGTTGATAATAAAATATAAGGCGAGAATAATACGAGGGAAAATTTAATAAAAGACATGTTAATGAAATGGCTAGAAGCATTTTAGTCAAACGTAATTCAGTTAAAATATGTCGTCGAGCTGATTCATGTCGTTGTTGAATTTTGCGAGTTATTGGGGACGTATGTTCGCCATGTATTTGATTTTTCTGTTTTGAATATTGTGGATTTTGCGTCCAATTTGATGATCGTCGACATTGATAACTTGAACCATTGTCTGAAACATATTGTCGAAATGTTGTCGTACAAAATAGTTTTCTTATGATAGCAATATTTAATATTGATACAAGAACAAATGGTAGAAACATTGTTAAAAATGTATCAATCATATTAATATGATTTAAAAATCGAACATGAGTTTCTTTCTCACGACATTGACCATATTTATCGACTTCAGATGCGAAAAATGCCGGATAAATATAGAACAAACATGCAGGAGTTATTATAAGAAAACAAATTAAACGCGTTAACCGTCGCGTACATTCCGACATATGTTTTAATGGAAAATTGACGGCAAAAAAACGTTCAGCCGTAAATGCAAGTACCATCCATATATGTGCAAATGAAGCAACGAATGAAATGTACGTTTGAATATTACAAATAATATGTAAACGTCGATACAATGAACGAACAAAACCCGTATAAATCCAACCTGGTAAAAGATCTAATAGAAAGAATATATCAGTTATGGCCAATAGAAGTAAAAAAGAAGATGAACGAATTCGTCTAAAAAAAAAACAAGAAGAATTCAAAAGATTCTTGTATGAAAATGTTTTGTATTCACCGTAAGGATTTTGAACTGAATACAATTGCGCAAATGATATTTCCACATAGGCCAAGTATAGCCAAACAAGGCACGTAGAATAATTGTAAATACTGGATAAACGAACTACTCGTAAATGTTGATGTTGATGTCGATTGATTAGTAAAAAAATTAAGCGTTGCATTCATCGCACTGGATAAAGAGTAAGTAAACAATTGAAATTCTTTTTTTTCTTCTCTCCTTTAGATTTGCATGTAAAAAACGAGAGATCCTTTTAATAGAAAAATTAATAATCTACATTTTCTTTTCTACTTAATCAAATATCTACCTGTTTTTTTTCATCAGATATTCTTTTTTTCTCTTTTCTTCTCATCCGTTTTCTCTTCCATGTTTGCCAACTGTTAAATTGTCAAACAGCAATAACAACACCATATAGACTCAGAGAAATTCATTTCGACTCTTATTTATCGAATAAAAGAAAAAGTGTTTCTATTTGTTGTTCTCTGTTGGTGATCATCAGATTTCATTCGTTGTTCAATCATGCAGAAGATCATGTTCACATCGGAGCATCTTTTTTTTATCCCCATTTGACTATTTTCAACTTGCCCTCGATCTCTTTTTCTTTATTAATTAGTCGTTGAACCGAACATGAAACGAGAAAAACAAACGACAATATTGATATATAATTTCCGATAAAAAATTTTCTTTGCACTCAATAGAAGTTACTCGAATGGACCCCCATTGAATTTTAATCATCTGAAAATTCGAATGACGGAGTTTCTATTCTTTTTTTACGGCCTATCTTTTGTTATATTTTTTTTTCAATGACAAATGATAAATTAAGAACGTCTCAATTATTCGTTGAATAGACGCATGGCAATTGACCAATTTTTATTCAATTAATTTGAAAGACCGAGAGTTTGTCCTTTAACATGCTTGACAAATAATATCGACTCTAAAAATAGACTCGGAGGTGGATACTTTTTTTTCCTATTTACTAAAAAAATAAGTAGATTAATTTAATAGAACTATGTTCTTCAAATCTGAGATGTTTGATTCTTTCTTTTGTTTGAAACCAATATCGAATCAAATTAATTAGGAATTAAAGCAACCTCGACTCTGTCCTTGAGTCTGAAGGAAAAAGAAACAATACAAGCTTGAAAACATGTCAAAAAAAATGACGTCGATGTGTTTCATTTTGATAATTATCTGTTCCATCTGCCGTTTTGACAAGATCCTCAATCATTTATTCATCAACTAACAATCACACTCTCATCAATATGAAAAGAGTGTCAACATTGACAAAATAAAAAATTCCATTTAATAAATAACATGAATCTGTTCGAATACAATAGGTTACTGATCTTTCGGCATTTCGACAATCTCCACGTCCACCAAATGCATTATAGAATTCTCTTCTCTTTACATTATAAATTATTACAGAAAAGAAAAGAAGAATCAAAATAAAAATCTACCGAGACTTGAATCATAAAAATACTTGATCCGTATGTTGACGTACTAAAATTCGACCGTAAATAGAGACAATTGAAACAATCATAACATGTTCAACATTCGATACTTGAAATGAAACTTATTTTTACAACTAGAAATAGAAGTAATATCATCGCAAAAAAATGCGAAATTTGTTCTTTAGAATGGAAAAAAAAATGAAACAATTGATTTTTATTTTTAGCACGTTTCTATTTAATTGAAATGCTTTTAGTCAACAAAAAAATTAATATATATATATATATATATTAACCGATTAATTCACTCATCGTTCTAATTGAATAAGTCATGCACACGGTCCATTTAAGAAAATTGATTGTTAAGTATGTTTTTGTTTTTCTTATCAAAAAGAAAAAAAAACATGATGCATTCAAATATATATATATACACATACATGCATAAGCATATGTACAAAAATACTTCGAACATTTTTTTTCTACTTTGTTAGAATATGACAACGAAACGTTTCGATCAAATATTTGATATTCACACACGTACACGATTGTTAAATCAACGTGAATCAATGAAATTAAATGAAACAATAAAGAATTTATCGATGCAACAACATTCAACAATCTATCGACATATTGTCGATGGAAATAATTTGAAAATCAAATTACATGAGTACTCATATGAAAATGGACAAAGAGATCTATACAAATCATTAGCAAAACAACGTAAGTCTTTGTTTAATTTTACTTATGATTATGACAAGTAATGACGTCTGAGAACTTGAATAGACAGAAAATGACACCCATGAAATATAGTAAATTTCTGCAAAATGATATTATTTTATCTAGATAAAACTGATGCAAATATTGTGAGTTCATGTGATTTTCCTGAACAATTAACCGATGATTCAAGTTTATTAAATATACGACGTGATAGTAGAAAATCATCATTGATTAGTCCAAGTTTGCTTATGCATGATTTAACAGCATCATTAGAATTCGAAAAAACATCTCCTCGATCGATATTACCAAATATTAATAATAAAATCAATCCTTATGATAAATTCCGCAATCAATACAGTTCAAAATTAGAATTACCTCGTCAAATATCGGACAAATCAGCTCATATGTCATTGAAACAATATGCCGAACGAATGAATTTAGATATTAAAGTTGCAATTGCTCGATCGGCACGAAATTTTCAAACATTTACACGTCGTAAATCTCGTATTTATTAACCGAAAAGACTGAAGAAACCAACAAATAACAACTGTGACACAAATGTTTTTCTTTCTTTCTTTCTTTCTTTTTTCATTCATTGAGATATGTATGTTTGTTTTTATTGTTTAAAAAGAAACGAAAGGGTTCAAGTTAATATACAAAAACGCACACGCATTCATACTCATGACCAAATAAGCAACAGAAGATTCAAATAAGAAATTATACGAATGAAATATACACGAATAGAATAGGAAAAATGAGAGAGTGAGATAAAGAACACGATGAGGATAAGTAATCGTAATATAATGAGTAGAAAAGAAAACTATATGATGTCTTTTGTATTATTAGTTATTTTTTTGTTCTTAAAAAAACATTTGCACACACACACACACGCACGACTAGTTTGAACAAAGATGTTAAAGAAATTTATTATGTTTATTTTTGCTTGATTGACGACTAGTTGATTTCACACACACACACACACACACACAAACACATATATATATTTATATGAGAAAAAAAAAGAGTTTTGTTTAATTATCTTAGATCATAATACAACCACCTTTACGTTTTTTCTTTCGAGCTAAAGCTGCACGTGCTGCGTGTTCAAAAACTTCTCGAACACCTTCTTTCGTTTTCGCCGAACATTCGAGATAACCGACGGCACCGATTTTTTCGGCCATATTTCGGCCTTCTTCGCTTCGTACAGGCTCTTGTTTCATTTTCATGAGTTCTTTTTTCGTTGCTTCATCATTACGTAAATCTTTTTTATTTCCAACAAGTACAATTGGAACATTTGGACAGAAATGTTTTACTTCCGGTGTCCATTTCTAAATTCAAAACGAAAAGTTTTCTGTTTTTTGTTCAAGAGAAAAAAAACATGTGATTCGTACTTCAGGAATATTTTCAAGACTGTCCGGACTATCGATTGCAAAGCACATGAGAATAACATCCGTGTCCGGATAAGATAACGGACGTAAACGATCGTAATCTTCTTGTCCGGCTGTATCCCAAAGAGCTAATTCGACTTGTTTACCGTCGACTTCAATATCCGAAACATAATTTTCGAATACAGTTGGAACATAAACTTCAGGAAATTGATCTTTACTGAACACAATTAACAGACATGTTTTACCTAAATAGATGCAGATGCCATAGAAATGTTTGTTTGTTTTTTATTTGAATTCAATTACGAACCACAAGCACCATCACCGACAATGACAAGTTTTTTACGTAAAGCAGCCATAGGAAACAAAAAAATATATGTAAATGTATCTCTTCTGATCTAAAATATGAAGACCTTTTTTGATTGATTGTCGAGAGAGAAAGAAAGAAAACAATAACAATAGAATGATAACACGAAAATTGTACAGATACCATTGAAATATACCAATGGACTCAAATCAAACGAGCATTCATAAAACTTAATGGAAAAAAACCCAAACAAAACGAAAATTCGTTTCATTCGAAAAACAAACTGATTTCATTTTAAGATGAGAACAGAATTTTTATTTCAAAACTCGAATGTTTATAGATGTCACCAGACATAAACACAAACGTCGAGTGCTATTTTTAATCAGTTCGATCGAAAAAAAAATCATGACATGCCATGATATGTAATGTTATGTAAAATGAAGAGTCAAAAATAATTGAATGAATTCTTATATTTATCGTCATAAATCTAAACAACACGAAGATAACAATGCAAAATATGTCATCATGTGCGTCATATCATGATTGAAATGTCAGCCCGAGAAAGTATGTCGAGTTGTTCGATTGACTGCAATACAGAAAAAACATCAATAAAAGACGTTTTTCATCCAACGTGAATGTCATCAAATTAGATTCACAATTTTTCTATTAGCATATTATCAATCGATAGATATACCTAGGCGTGTTGACAATCAAAAATCTGTAACTATCTCTCGTTGTGCCTTTGCTTTTATCTATTGATCTTTTCTTCTTAATATACATTTGTATGTTTACTATGATCTCTCTCGAGATAATACTCGAAGCAGAAGCAACAAAAAAAAATATTCTTTTGCATCGTCTACGATCAGTATCAAGGACGTTTGCTGTTAGTGTTAATGAGAGATTGATTGACATGTTCATCGTTTGATGACATGTGTTACCGAATTAATATTAACGAGAAAGCAAAAAGAACATAGAGCCAGAGAAATGTTTGTCATTTTTGTCTTTGCACGTTTTTTTTTTGTCTTTTTTTTAGACATACGATATGTTTGTTCTCTTAATTATCTTCGTACAGTTAACTTCTAGTCAAGATTTAAATTCTCAAATTATCTATTTCGATTGTAAACATTTAATACTACCCTATCTGTGTCAATGTTATCATTCAGGTGCACAATCTCAATTACGTTGTCATAATATTCAATTACAAGATCTTCCGAAACTACCGAATAATATGCGTTGGAATGCATTGGATTTCTCATCGAATAATCTTCAATCCATAGGTAGTTATGCGTTTTCGGGGATTTATGTTGAAAAATTAAATTTCAAATATAATTACATACAAACAATTGAGCTCACTGCATTTGCCGAGATTGAAAATTTAAAAGAATTATATTTAAATAACAATCGTTTGAAAGAATTCAGTCCCGAGACATTAATATCACCTGGATTTACCCTAGGTAAAAACAAAACAATCGAATTTACAATTAATAAAATAAGAAAAACAATGATCATTTGTTTGTTTAGAAATCTTAGATCTATCGAATAATCCTCTTGACTATTTAAATCTAACTGAAATCTTTAAACATGTGCCTGTTCTACGGCAATTTCATGCTGTTTCATGTCGATTAACCGATTCGAGTCTTGTGATTCCAGTGAATGCAACAATTCATAATCATTATGATATTCAATTAATCGATCTCAGTTCAAATAATCTCACATCATTGTGTAATGAATTTTTCAATCAATTTTATAATTTAGTCGAACTTCGTTTGACAAACAATCAAATCTATGCTATAGATAATTATTTTCTTAGTGCATTGAAATCATTGAAAATCTTAGATTTAGCATTGAATTCTATTGAACAAATGCCCAAATTAGTTAGTTCATCGCTCGAATATTTGAATGTCTCGTCGAATAATCTGCATAATTTAACCGATTATTTTGCAGTTGATCTTCAATCGATTCGTTCGATCGATTTCGATTCGAATCGACATTTTAATAGCGTTTCTTCACAAGCGTTCTGTTCGATAAATTTATCGACATTAGAAAAACTTTCATTTCGTTCGACTGATCTACCGTCATTAAATATATTCTCGGATTTATTATGTCGAATCGATGAAAACAAACAAACACAAGAAACAGCCATTTTCGATTTAAACGATAATATTAATTTAAAATGTGATTGTCTATTAGTTCAATATGAAAAATATCTCATCGATTATCGACATTTAACATGTACACAAGAGGGACAAGATCGATTTTTTATTTCGACATTAACCAATTCGTTTAGTAATTGTTCGTGGAATCTCTGTTATGAATTGAAACGGTACGATTTTTGTTCGCAAACATCAAATTCCTATGTGAGCATGACAAAAGATCTTTGTCAAGAGAAAATTCTTGAAGAACGAAATCGAACGAAATTTTTAAGTCGAACAACAACAACAATGGCAACAACATTACTAACAACGGATAAATCGAAGAAAAATTCGACATTATGGATTCCTTGGATAAGATCGTCGACAGTTAAATCAACGAAAACTATCGATTTTCTTTGGTTTTTTATTGGATTTCTTACATTCCATGGCTTTTATTCTTAGAACCTTTGAAATCGATGTTTATTTTTCCTTTCTTTTTTTTAATTTTTCTTCTTCTCATTTAAATTAGAAAATAAAGAACAGAAAAAAAAGGAATAATTCGTTTAAAGTTTTGGTAAACCGGCAACAATGCCACTTTCAATACCGCATTCATCGCTACCACGAAGAATTTTGAAGAAACCTTTGTCACCCCAATCTTCGTTCCATGCTAAACGAAGAAATTTCATGAAATTAATCGAAAAACAAAAACACTTCGAACTCACAGTTAGCAACAAGCCAGTATGGTGTTTGTGTAGCACTGTCAACACCCCAGCCGAGGATTTTGATAGCTAAAACAGATTTCTAATTTGAAGGAAATTTTCGAAGATCAATCGAGAATACATACCATGACCACCAAGATAATCACCAGATGTGTGTTTGTAGACACCAGATCTGTATGTTGGAAAGTCAGCATAGACTGAGAAGGCACCTTCAACTGGACCATTCTTTTGAATTTCAGTTTGAATTTGTGCAACTCCATTGACTGAATATGTGGTGTCACCATGATGTTTGTCTTGTTCATATGGTGTTGGATAACTTGATTCGCATGAGTGTTGGCATTTTGGTGTTGGTTCTTCACCTTGACACTAGAAAAACGAAAGCAAAATTAAATCCATCGATGCTCAACAAACGATCGGTTACTTACTGGTTGACGTGTTCCATTGACACTAGAATAAATTCATAGAATTAGTTTCGTATTTCAAAAAAAAATGCATATTCAACATACTGATGGTCACATGAAGCAATTGAATATGGTTGACAACCTTGACTTGAATTGTAGTTACCACCAGTAACTAAACCAGTTAATTTGTAATGACCCCAAGCAGCAGCTGGATAACCACCGTTGCAACCAGCTCCACATAATTTGCAACAAGCTGAAGAAAGGAATCAATTTAATTTTTAATCAACGATTGGCGTAAATACATACCAACGAGATCTTCGGCAGAGATGTGGAAATTTTTTTGTCCATTTGATGCAATGCAGATACGATCTGACATAGCTTCAACAGCACCAAAAGCCCAGCAACTTCCACAGCTAATAAATTGAATTTCAAGAGAAAAAAAAGAAGAAGATCAATCTCAAAATTTGCTCATGTTTTTTTCTTACCTTCCTTGATCTCGAACTTCACTAACAGTTGGACAGTTTGGCCATTGTGTTCGAGCATCGAAATCTGTTGGTAAATCATTTGGAATTTCGTGTTGAACAACGGGAAGTCGTTTAACTTGTTCGAAATGACCAGGAAGAACACCCATTAATCGTTGAATAGCAGTTTTCGACCATTTTTGAAATTTATTTGGTCCAGCTGTCCATGTTGATTGTTTAGCATTGACTTCATTGATAAATTCGTCAGTTAGATATTGTCGTTTCGAATTTTCAACTCGTCGTGAATAGACACAGACAAAAACAAGACAAAGTGCGAAACAAATACGAAGATGCATTTTAATCGACGATAAACACGAAGACCAAATGAAAATGGAAGACAAACTCGTTTTTAACTGACTATTTATATGAATAATATTCGTATTTATTTAAGATAATCTTTCAGTCTTATCTAGTGCTTTTCTTTTTCTCACACGGAACGACGGAAAACGTCGAGCTTTGCTCTCATGAGAACGGAAAGTGTGTCACTGCTCGATTAATTTTCAAAATATTCACATCTGTAAATTTTTCTTTTTTTCCTTTGATTGTGATGTGAAATAGCTTATTCATTCTGAAAATAAATAGAATGTTTATTTTTCAATATCATAACTTTACAAAAGAAAAAGAAGATCAATTATATGAATTACTAAAATGTAGTCCACCATTTATAGGCAAGCAGAAATTGGCTAACAATCACAGTCAATAGAGTCACTAGACCTCCGTAGATACCAAGTAGATTTGTGGCAATATACAATAGATTATTTCTATCAGATTCTGTATATTGACATTCTAATGGACGACATATTCGAAAATAGTTCGTGTAATTTGTTTGATTATTCCATTTCGTGACAAATAAATCCATGTTTAATTTTTCAAGTGATTGATTTTCATGTTTTGATAAACGAAATCCATCATAGGGAAAACAACCTATTCGAATATCATCGGTGTATTTCATTTGACATTGTCTTGATATTGCACATGTACAATTTGTCAATGGAAATTGTCGTGGAATTGTATCGATGACATAATCATGTTCTGCATCACTGAATTTAATATTCCAACTATTCATAAATAAATTTAAAATTTGATTGACACTAAACGAATTCATGATGAATGATAATTGTCGACGATAGTCAGCTTTGGTTTGTCGAATAAAACTCGAGACTAACGATTGAATTTCAATCGTAAATGATTCATTTGTTAATGTTTCAACGGTAATTAATTCTCGTTGATTAAACGAATGATATTTATGTTCAATAAATTTCTTCGAAAGAAAACAAAGTGCTGCTAATGTTCGATAGTGTGTCACCAATGGCGATGATACATTTGTTGAATTATTGTAAAGTTCTAATAGATACGATGGTGAAACATATTTACTCGAACAAATCGGATGAAAATCTGTTTGAATGGATAGAAATCGGATATAACGCATGGCAACTGTCGAACAAGGACATGAAAGTGTTGGGATATTTTGTTGATGCAACTCTTTGATTTGAGATATGCTTGGATTTAGTATTGATTGTGTTTTTATTTCTTGACTAAATGGTCCATAGAAAAGATAAGCACCGATTAAACTTAGCACGAGTAAAACTAAATAAATTCGAGTAGAAACTCGTTCTTGATGTATCAATCGTTCATTCGTTGATGATTTTTCATCATCATCGTCATCTTGAAAACAATTTAATGATAAAAACTTCTCGATAAGAGATTGCTTTTTTCTTTTGATTTTCGTTGACTCTAAATCCGAAGAGATTTGTTCGGTGGTAATTGTATAAACATCAGGTTGTTTTTGTTTAGAGACTTTCTTTTTCTTCAAGAAAAATCCTACGATCCATGGTAAACAAATATCTAAAACTGCACTTAATCCTCCGCAAAAACCTAACATCAGTGCAGTCATATGTGCAAAATCGAATCGTTTCTTGACTGTATACGTACATTGTTTCGGTTGACAACGTGAATAATACGCTGTATAGTTTGTCATACGATTCCAATCTTCAACAAATAATTCAGCTAAAATCTCTTGAATAGTTGTATTCGGATGAAATCGTGTTGTTGTTGTATTTGGTAATGCTCGAACAGCTTTAGCTTCTGAATTCAATGGATGAACAAGATCAACAACATCAAAATCATAATTATCAATTATTGATTGTATACATGTTTGATTATAGAAACATTCTAATGTTGAAAATAAAAGGGAATCTATTGGAAAACAACTGATAACTAAACCGGGAATGACTCGTGTCGGTTGATCATAAACATCATGTTCTTGTAGATAAAAACCGGATGGACGTGTACAGTGATCGAATAATTCACATGAACATTGATTTGTATAGAAATCTCTTTGTTTAAAATGTAATGACCATTGAGAAGTTTGATTATCAAATGTTGACACTGGTCGCATATTAGTCCACATATCTTGAGCTAATTGATTTGTTCGTATCGCTGAACTTATAAGTTGAATAATAATATTTACTGATGATATTGTTTGATTTTCAAATGATTTTAAACGCGTTTGCGTTTGAATTGCAAATTGTCGTGATGATAGAGCATTAACTGTTACGAGACGATTAGTTTTAAATAATCGAATAGCATTTTCAATTGTTTTGTTCGATGTTTTACATAACATTTGAATTAAATGAAAAAATGATGCACCATTGATGCGAAAATCCATTGGTATAAAGGAAAATTCTTCAACATCGATTTCAACGCGGCCAAAATATTCTAACCAATAATCTCTGATAAATTCACTCGAACAAATCGAATGAAATGTCGGTTCAGTTGACATAATTCGTCCATAGGACATTGAAAAATGTGTACAAGGACAACGTAATGTCGATGAATATCTTCTATGTAAATCTTCGAATTGTGTCATTGATGGATGAGATATTGTATTGATTTGGTTATGTTGAGTGATGATTGTATAGATTGCAAGAATAATTAAACCGAAAATAATGAGAAATATATAGAGACGAGTGGAAATAATGCCTATACGCTCATCATCAGGATTGCTTGATGGAAATAGATTGAAATTATAGATCGTTCGATGAACTGTATGAACGACAGCTTTCTGAAATCGTTTTGGTGCGAGTTTAGTAATGGCTAATTCAATTTGAGTGTGTGTATTTGTAGGTGGTGTTTGTTTTCGTTTTTTAAATAATCGAAATAGTTTTACGCATAGCGGTGTTACTAATTTCAATCCAATCATTAAGCCACTGAATGCACTCAATGTTAATGTAACTATTGTGCCAATATCAAAACGTTTTTGATAACTGTAAGATAAACTTTGTGGCGAACATGTTTTGTAGTAATTTTCGAAACTTGATTTATTTTGCCAAGATTCAACAAATAATGATTGATTAAACATCGAACCAACTGTGGAATTGAGAGGAAAGCGTGTCAATGAATGATTTAATGCACGTGGATGACGTGTTATTGATTTGAGAATGATAGCGTCGACACATGATTGATTATATAAACATTCGAGTGTTGATCGTTGAATTGAATCGAGAGGTAAACAGCCGGCCATCAAACCTGGAATCTATAAAAGTTTTAGGAAATATTTTTCTTTGAAAAGATCGTTTTTTTGTCTGTTCAATACTTGAAATTTTGGTGGTGGATCATTTTTAGCTGGTTTTGATATATCAAATTTCGTCCAATTATAAAAAGCTCCAGCTGGGAAAAAACATTGATTTGTTTCATGACGACAATCACAGGTTATTTCATCGCTTTGATTTGGATACAAATAGACTCCATTGTATGTAAAATATTCTCTTGAACCCGGTTCAGATGTATAATAACGATTCGTACGTAAAGCTGAGATAAGATTATTTTCTGAAGTCATTATTGAAAGTAGATCAAGTAGTTTTCGTTTGTTGGTCAGGAGATCTTGTTGAAAATTATTGAAAAGTACCGATGAAACTTCATTGAATTGTTCTCGTGAAAATGTTTCTCCAGTAATTAAATTAGTAAAATTAAATGTTCGATGCGTATCTCGAACTGCTTGTCGAGCTGTTCGACAGAGTAAATTCAATGCACGAAAATGTGAAAATGCAAATGCTCGATAATCTAAGATATTATGTGATGTTGCATTGAGTAAAAATAAAGATGAAATCCATGTTTGACGAACGAATACACTCGAACAAACTTCATGAAATATTGGAGAAATATTGAGAAATTGATTATAAGGTATTGAAACTTCATTACAAGGCGCATGAATTGTTTGAGGATAGAGTTGTTCGTACTTTTCGAAATCAGCAAGAGTGAAATGATCGAGTGTAACTTCATAGTTAACATTCATTGAACTTGCATAGATAAGAACAATAAGAAGAGAAATAAAAAGAAATACGGCAAATAAACGTGTACTAATTATCTGTTCATAATATTTCAAATTTGGCGACCAAAATGGATCCTCATCATAGAGATTTAAATCTCTTAATGTACATTTTAAATGATTATAAAATGTTGAGGAAATATTTTTCAGTGTTTTTTTATTTGTTTGTTCCGTCATTATTATTGGAGTATCTAAATTTTAATCAAAATACCGTACATAATCGTTTTATGTATTCGAAAGCAAGACAAACGCTATACTAGCATCGTCTTTCCTTCGCTAGACACTAATAAATAGATTTAGAATACATCCTTCATTTTCTGTTATCAATAATTATTTAGAGTAAATCTTCGTCTTTTCCTTTCTTTGCCTTTATTCCCAATACCATTCTGATAAGACAAATCAAAAATTTCTAACTTATGTAGATATAAACAGTTCTTATGTTTAACTCTCTAATATAAGCAAATGTACATACTTTTTTTCATTTTATCGTTGACAGACATGCGTATAGTTGTCAATGAATCGTTTTTTCTCCTTCTTTAGAATCAGTTAGCGAAGTTTGTGTTGATAATAAACTTGAACTCGATTTATTCGTTGACAGAAATGACAACTAACTGAGTTTATTCTCCAAACATAGCCAACGATCCTTCGGGAAATATGGTTTAATCTAGGTGTATATACAAAAAACTACTATATAAATCTATATTACTCATGCTAAATTATTTTATATATTTCAATAATGAATAAGTTTGTCGACGAAAAGAAAGAAACGAGTTTGCGTGTTTACTCGCCTAGTACTAAATGACATTCATTTGATTTTTTTCCTTGAGTAGATTGTATTCTTATCTACGATGAGTAATGATGGGTAGATGTTGACAAAGAAAAAGTAACAACCAGGGGACTATCTTCTGGGTTTTGCTGTTTACAAATTGCCCAAATAGATTATTATTATGTATCAAGATTTGCGGAAGAATAAACAAAGGAACTAAGCAATACTATATCAGCAGGGAAAATGTAATTGACGAAACAGACGTCATGTCGTCATATGTTTGAATGATAAAGACAAAAGAATTCTATTTCCTTTTTTGTTTTGGCACATCAACTGGATTACAAATTCTATCAGTTGCTCGTGGCATGTTAGACTGGTAAAAATAACGTCACCCTGGAATACTAATGCAAATAGTTCGATTATTTTTATTCAATTCAAACAATACTTTAGCTAAACGCAATATTTATAAGCATCTCTGTCTATTTTATCATTCACATTAACTTTGTCATTAAATACAATGATCCATTTTTCAATTTGTGCTGGCATTCGAATATATATTCGACCTTCATTGGTCAAGTAAAGAGTATCACATTCGCCAACGCCTGACTGAAAATTAGTTTTAAGTATACCATCACCAATGATCGATAATTTCTTCACTCTTCCAAGACTAAGTCGAACACAAATAATAGCTTCTGACGTTTCAAAGTCTATCGAGCATGCACGAGTAAAATATATGGATTTTTTCAGCCGTGTATAGTCGTTAGCTCCTTCAATATCTCCATTGCCTTTCAAAGGAGAATATTTTACTTCAATTTCTCCATTGTCTCCCAAAGGAACACCTTTTACTGCAATCTCCAAAGCTTCTTTCTCTGTTGTTTGATAAAAAGCTATAAACGATTGTTTAATTTCACCATCAATTACTTCTGGATTTCCACCACAAGGAGACGTCAGACAATGAAACATTAAATGGTGATGAAGACTTGTAAATTTGCATTTGTCACCCATTTCGCATAAGATATCACGAAATCCTCGCGTCTTTTCATTTCTATTTCGTATATCTGTGGGATTGTATCTCGATAAACGAAAGAAATTGACAAATTCAACAGTAAGACACAACATCGATGCTATCAAAGAAAACGCAGCGATTACAGTATAAGCTGTACCTTCAGATTTAAATCGAGCATGTGAAGATGGGGATAGTTGCTCTTCACGAAATCCTTATCATGTGGTGATGCATCATGCAGAAAATACTAAAGTTCCAGTTGAACGACCAACAGATGACGAAATAATTATTGGTTATCATCAAACAAGCCACGCTGCTGCGTACAGTATTGCAAAAACTAATTTCGAGCTATCTGGGAGTGGATTGATCGGAGAAGGAGTATATTTCGCGAGATGTATGACACATACAGAGTTTAAAGCAAATCAATATGGAGCTTACATTTGTGCGGAAGTAGATTTAGGAAAATGTAAACGAACACCAAAAAGAGAACCACCCAGTGACTTAAAGGGCTTTGATACTGTCTATTTTGAACACCCTCAATACGCTGATGAATTTTGTATTCTTAATGCTAAACAAGTGCGTTCATGGATTATTGTCGTTGATCAAAAGCCAAATGTCCGTGATGTCGTACAAAGTTATTTTAAAAAACCTGAAGGTGTTTTTAACAAATCGGAACCAAGTGATTATGTGGCAGACTTTCTAGATGATCGTTTCTATCCTAGTTGTTTGAATTAATCACATTTTATTCGTCTATTTATAATAAACACTGTAGTTTCTCGATGCAACGAATGTCTTTTTTTTTGTTGCCACGTCTGATGTTTATTGTTTCTACTATTGATACTTCACAGACCGCAGAAGTAAAAGAACGTAAAAAAAAAGACGAAAAAGAAATGTTATTTCTTTTCGGCGAAAATATTGTTTTTTTTAACAAAAAAGAATAAGAAATCTATAGACATGGTTGATAAATCATTCCATCCAGTGGATCATTTACAATTACGCCTTCATTTATCGTAATAATCCAACTTTCAATTTGAGCAGGCATTCGAAGATAGAACTTTTTTGTGCTTTTTACGTAAAGAGTATCGCATTCTCCATCACCGCGTGAAAAATAATGATCGAAGTCTAAACCAGCCTCTTCTGTGAGTTCTGTGATTCTTCCTAAATTAATAGTTACACATATGGTTGCTTCTTTGCTTTCAAAATTTGCTTTGCATGACCGTGAAAAAAAGATACCTTTCTTGAGATGGAGATAATCTTTAAATTTCAGATTTTTATGATCGCCATAGGGAAAACCAGATTTTGCTATTTCAAAAGCTTCTTTCTTTGTTGTTTGATAGAATGCGATAAAAGCTTTCTTTTCATAATCTTTCAGAAGATCAAGATTAATTGCATGATCATCTTCCAAACAATGATAAAATAAGTGATGATGGAGACTTAATGATCGACAATCACCACCAGCTTCACATCGAGATTGTCGAAATCGTTTCGCATTTTGATCATTTAGCAGCGAATAATGAATAAAACCGAGAAAACGTCGATGAAATTTTTTAATAACCGGATCGTGCTCAGCTAAACCTACTCGACTGCTATTACTACTATTTTCTGTTTCTGTCGGATTGTATTTCCACACACGAAAGAAATTGACAAATTCAACAATAAGACACAACATGGATGCTATCATAGCAAATGCAGCGATTACAGTATAAGCTGTACCTTCGGATTTAAATCGAGCTGAACATGCAGCAGCAATTGTAAAACACATAAATTTTAATACAAATGAACTCAATAACATAATCAATCTCATCAGCAAAATTGCTTGTGGACGATCTTTATGACATTTTAATCTACAACATGTTATCGTAGCAAATTGCCAGATATGTTCATTTGAGCTGCTGTTACTGTTAGTTCCTACTGCTGCACCAATAATACGGAGTATAACATAGATGATGTTGCATAAAATAACTGGAACTGATGCAAATAGATCAAATAAGAGAACAGGTACAAGAAACTGCATTGTACCTTGTGTTTGTTTTGAAATATCATTACTTACAAGACTCAATCGAATAATGAAACCGATGATATCGATAATGTAAAGCACAACCAATACTTTGTACCTTGTTTTATCATCATAACAATTAATTGGTTCACGACAGTTGCAGCACATACTTCACAACTCAATAACAGATCACGAAAGTTACTTTTATTCTGCGACACAGAGAAAGAAAAGAATGATGGTAACCATTGTTGTTTATGAGGCATCACAATAAACGTCGCTGAAGTAACTGGAAAAAGCCAACCGCTGTCTCGTTAATGTTAATAAAAGCGCATGTATGTTGAAAATGGAGAGTTCTTGAGAGTATTATTGATTCAAAAAAAACATTGACTCATAGCAACGACAGTGCCACAAGAAAATAGTTGCATTTGTAAATTTCCAAGAAAAGAACGTCAATTTTTTGTTTTTAAACATTCTGTTTGGTGTTCGATTGAAAGAAACTTGAAATGAAATTAAAAGACGATAAACAACGTTACCAATACCTGGTCAGACTACATACTATCTGCACATTCTTCTTCGTCGTTCGATTTATTGTGCTTTGTACAGATTTATCATCAGCCAAGAGTGATGCTATTGCATTTCCTGTGATTATTCTTCTACTAGAATTAGGATCATCATTTATTACATTTGTTGCTAATTTGGTTTATGTTTTCATGCGATATCTGAGTCCTATTTTATTTGAATCAGATCGTGAAAAAGTAGGTTGCTGTTCTCAAGCATTTGTCTGGAGTCTTGGAACATTAACATGTATTCGATGTAAATGTCATCGTGAAAATCCAATACTTGTTCTATTAACGAGATTTCTTATTTTTCTTCTATTTGAAATAATGAGATTTGTTGCATTTATTCTTGCATGTACATGTGCAAATCGATATGGTCCAATAGGTTTAGGCTATGCTATTCTTGCTGCATTTACACTTATACCTGGTATATGGTTATTGGTAGTAGAGTATTTGCATTTTTATCGTTTATGGTTTCATTATCGACCGGATGTTGGTAGCAACACGAAGCCAAAGTACTATAAGTCCGACCATCCTTTTATACCATTATCAATTACGAACGATCAGCAAACAAATCGTTGGCGAACTACACGATGCAAAGATAAAGATATGTGTTTGTCGAAGAATCCTCTTCATGCTGTAATGTTTCATTCGGGACACGAAAAATATGCACCAGATCAAACACAAGATCGTCAAATAGTTATTGGTTTTCATCAAACAAGTCACGCTGCTGCGTATAGTATTGCAAAAACTAACTTTGAACTTTCGAAGGACGGTTGGATAGGTCCTGGTGTGTATTTTGCAACATCACTTGATCATACAGAATTCAAAGCTAATCAGTTCGGTGCTTATATATGTGCAACGGTAGATTTGGGATGTACAAAACGTATTAAAGATCCCAAAGAATGGAAAGAAGGAGAAAAACTCGATACAGTCTATTACGAACATCCAAAGGGTGCTGATGAATTCTGTGTACACAATACGAAGCAAATTCTTTCCTGGGTAATTGTTGTCGATCAAGATCCGAACAATAAACTTCTAGCAAAAGAAAGAAATGATCCGTTACCATCAGGAAATTATGTCGACGATTATTTAGAAGATATCTACTATCGAGGATGTCTTTCCGAAGTTTAAACAAAGACTTTTTTTTGAAATCTGACTGTTTGGAATATTTATTTATATAAAAAAAAGAACGTGACTTGTTTTTTTTTTCTCGTACAGTTTTATTTTGTTTGTTTGATGATTTCGTTTAATTTAATATGTTCAATATGAGCAGGTAAACCATTCGCTTGTAATTGTGTCCATTGCGGCCAAATGCTCGTTGGATACGTATTAAAATCAACGAATGCCTTAATAAACATTTCATCTTGCCGAACATAACCAAATTCTTTACTAAAAACTTTCCATAACGGGCAAAATTCAGGTATACCACCACTTTTATTTGCCATCGTTCTCGGTCGTTCGAAACATGCACTTGACACATCTGGCGTTATCGTATGAACAACATGATCATGTTTCGAACTTCGATCATATAAACACAATGTTATCGGATAAGTAAATGGCCAATTAAGAAGACTATCATATTCACCATACATAACTGTAATATATAAAGATAAATATGTATCACGTGTTAGTTTATCACCATTTAAATATAAACGTAATGATAATTTATAACCATATTTCGATGTATAAAAACATGGTGATGAAATGTATAATGGTTGAGTAGAATTTTTAGCATTTCGAAATAATTCACTGATATTTGTTATACGCCAAAGATATGTTCCATCATTGTGTATTAATGTTTTCGATATGTCAATATCTTTTTTAAGTTCACATAATTCACCTTTACATAATTGTACACCGACACAAGCACGTGCTAGTTCTTGTTCACGTTTCAATAACATTGTTTGTAAAGTTTTCTGTTCGACACATAATTCATCGAGTTTAGCTGCTTGTTTAGCAAGTTGACTTTGTAATGTTTTTATATCGGAATTTTCTGTTGATGATGAAAGATTAGTGAGTAAATTTATATGTTCATCTAATGAAGAGATAATATGATTATGAAGATTTTCTCGTGTAACCTAAAAATATTCAATTAAATGTCCTTGGTAATTTTATTATATCGAGAAAATGAAATGTACTTGAATTTGACAACCTAATTTATTAAATGGACAGATTACAGAAGCTTTCGGACAAATTTGAATATGTTGTTCGTATAGAGAACGATTAGCAAAAGTTAGTGAACAATGCTCACAACGAAAATCATGACTTGTAGTCGACATTGGAAAATCAATTGTGTTTTTCTTTCTTTCCTTTTTTTTCTTTCTTTAAATTCACTGGTTAACCATGGACGTTTATTAATCATCGATTCGGTCGACAGATGGATCAGTAAAGAAATAGTATATTGTATCTTACTATAAGACACAGAATTTATAAAATTAAAGAGCACCTTGTGAAAGAAAAGTACATTGTATTGTTTTATATGAACCCAGAATAAAAATGAGTGCAAAGGTGAAACGATTTTTGACCGTGTGTACTCGCCGTACGACAAACTCAATTGGATGACTATATGAAAAGAATAGTTCACATTGAGAAGCCAGAGAAATCTGTCCTCTATGTTCGATATATCAATCAATCTAGTTGCTATGTTGTTTTGTCGCCAAATAAGCATAAGTACCCTTTTTATTAAAAAGTATTTCTTTCTTTTTTCTCTTTTGATTTAAAGTCACATAGAGACGACTAAATTGCTTGTTTTTTTTTGTAAATATACTAATATGCCAATGTATTTACTGTAAAAATCGTTGCTAAGCACATCAATATGGATCGGTAGAAGTGTAATATTATATTTTTTAAAATTACAAACCTGCAGAAGAATCATAGAAAAAAAACTGAAGAAAGAAAGAAGAAAAATGAAGAGAACAGGAGAAGTCGTTCTCTATTCGATGTACGCACTAGTCAGGCTAAGAAGAGGACAGTACACCTACTTCGTCGAATAATTAACGTATCGTCAACCAGACCGTACACAATCATAGAAAGTTAACCTAATAGGACGAAAACAAAAAGCTATTTTCGTATATTTCAATATCAATCATGGATATTGATGTAGAAGAATATTCATTAGCTGAAACTAAACGTCATAGACCTTGTTTAATCTATGGAGGTTATCGTTATATTCAAGATAAAATACAAAATAGTACGGTTTACTGGCGTTGCAAAGATCGTACATATTGTAATGGTCGAGCACATCAATTTCTTAGCAATGATTCATTACCAATTCTTACTATTCAACATAATCATGCACCTATTATCGAAGATATAACAAAGCGTGATATTATATCAGTTGATAGTCATCGACAACAGAGACATCAACAAAATAAAACTTACTATTATTCGAAAGGCAAACGTAAGTGCAAAAGAAAAATATTTTATTATTGAAAAAATCGTTTGTAAGCTGTAGGCATAGAAGTGAGGTTAAGAAGTAGAAAAGAACATGTTACTTGCTCCTTCGAGATATAGATGAGCAATACGCATTTTACTTTTGCTTTCATTTCTATTGATCGCAGAAATCAGACGAAGACTCAGCCTTTCGTTCCATTTAATTTCAATTTAAATAATGTAGTCAATGACGTGTTGCCAAGAAACATTTGGCATATTTTGTTTACCAATAGTAACGAATAAATACATGGTAATCATGAGAAACGTATGTTTCTAGGTGTATGTTAGAATTTGTTTCTATTTCTTCTTTTTTTTTCTTCATTAACTAAAGAAACATTCTTATCGAGTTGTTTTCTTTTTGTAGTATTAGTCAGAATCATATTGAATATTTGACTCAGTTGCAAAGTGATGATATTTTTGCTAGTTTAAAAAGCCATTGATTCATGCAAAAGATAAGGCATATGAGCAAGACCGACGTCGGCTTTGTCTCTTTCTTTCCCGTCAACGTCAAAGGTTTTTTTTCGTTCGCACTTCATAAGTGTAGAGCACAGGCGTGCTTGTTCTTTTCAGCGTAGGAAAAAGTACGAAGAAAAAAAGAAAGCGAACGATTGAAAGGGGTAACCATTTGCCTTTGCTATCGTTATCGAATAGAGAGAATGGAAGAATGCACTAGAAGGGCTCACAACCCTTCAAGCCCTGTCTACCATTTCTCGACGTGTCGTTTGCGATGTTAACAGATGATGATGAGAGAGAAAAAACGAGGAAAAATTCTGTATATACGGTCATAAGACATCTTCATGTTATCACGAATTCTAAAGGTGAGCGTGAGTCCGTTGTTGTAGAAGAAAAAAAAAGAAGAAAGATCGACTTATAAAAAAATTTCTTTATAACTTCTCATTTCTTTTTTTTATTATTCTCCTACGTATATACACTGACTTAGATAAACTCTTCCATTTCTGCTACTTATAGAACATTCTCACCGAACGTACATACAAAAAATTAATTTTAACCTACATTCTTTGCCTGTCATTTTATCTTAGATGATTCTCTACTAACAATGAATAATATGACATCATCAATAAAACTCGAAACTAATCCAAATAAATATCGTTGTTATCAGCAGCAGCAGCAACAACAACAACAACAACATCGTCAAATGGCGGCCATGACGAAGAATCTTCATTTATCTGAAGTTATCACGACAACAGCGGCTGCTGCCTCACATATGAGTCATATGAATCCCACGGTTTCTCATCATCATAGTGCAATTAATCCCATAGAAATGACAAAGTTATTGAGTAATATAACTGCATCAACTCATATTTCAGCAAAAAAAGCTGCCATCTTATCATCGATGGATTATCCAAGTCGATTGAATCAATTTTTATGGGAAGAAATCGAAGGCCGTTATGTACCAGTAATTTTCAGGTAAAATTTAGCTTACAATCATCATTCGTATTTCTCTTTCTACATATGTATTGTTTTTTTTTGTGTGAAAAAAAACAGAATAGAAAATAATGTTTATCAACGTTATACATCGAAAACATTCGTTGAAAGCACAATATTTCAAAGTGTATCCTGGCAAAAACATTTATCTTTAGCTCGTTCATTGCCACCATTAGTTTCCTATACGTATACAGACGCTGAATTGAAATTATTTCGTTTCATCATTGCATGGCATTTAGCAAGTCTTTATTTTAAAACTCTTCCATCAACTGACTGTCTCATTCGTTTCGAGGATCTACTCGATTTTTATTATACATTACGTAAACTTCGAGATAATGTTCCAACTCCAACAAATACTACTACTACTACTACTACTACATCTTTCAATCGATCTATTGAATCTGTACAACCAACATTGACTAAATCAACGAAAATGAAATCTGATATCTCATCAAATGAAAAGACATTGAAAGATTCCGGATGGGTTCAAATTAATAATGTCTTTGTACCTTATATAATCAAGGTAAAAATGCGCGATAGTGAATTGAATAAATGTCAGACACGTCAACCATCATCTCAATTACAACATGAATTCTACGTGCCATATGAAATATTGATTAAATGCAATATTTTTTCCGATACAGAATTTACTTGTAAAAAATTTTTAATCAAAGCTACACAACAAGATTTCGATATTTTAAATAATTTAATCACAAATATTAATATATTCGATGAAAAAGTACCAGAAAAAACTCTCTTAGTCAATCTTTATCATGTTATGGTTGGATTGAATCGTATTCTATATATTAAATTCTTGCCAACTAAACAACCACGTACACAAGTCAATAAATATCATGCTGATGTTCTCACACATAAAGGTGGTACATTGATTATGAATGGAAATAAATTAATTCCATATATTGTTCAAAATAATCGTTTCTATGTTCCACTCTACTACACATTTCATTCGTTACCTAATATTCTTCTTCAAGCTAAACGAGGCGCTCGTGTACCAAGACAATATGAAATTGATTATTTAAATTTACTATTCATCTATTTTTCTATTGATACACCACCATTAACATCCGATACACTTTTAGTTGATATATTTAATATTAAATGTGCAAATTTACAAACACCGATTCATTTTCGAACATTGAACGAACATCAACAACATGAAAAAGGCAAACTAATGAATTCTACTACACGTTCAATACCAACACCGAAATCATCATCATCATCGAGCTCATTGTCAACAACGAAAACAAATAAATATCCACCAGCAAATGTTGTTGTTAATCCGATGATACATCATCCATCTTTCTATGGTTTACCATCGGTGAAAACGACTCCCTTATTTCCAATGATGAAAACGATCGTTTTCAATAATCAAACATTGAATTCAATTGTTAAATCAGCCGAACAATCGATGAGTGATTGGAAAATTTCATTGAAAGAAATCTTCAATAAATTCTCATTTGATATCGATTATGAAAGATTTATTCTCTGGTGTCAAAATAATCTTCTCGTACCATTAATTCGATTGGATAATGACGAAAGCAAATTAAGAAAAATCAATTCTGATGATGAATACTTTGTTTATCAACAACATCTCGATCGATGTATTGCATTATTAAATGATCTTAAACGAGGTACAATTTGTATGACTCTAGTACCAATAACACAAGATATGCATGCAAATAAAATGCCATGTGCAGGTAAGAAAAGAAAAAAGGTACTGTTTCAGTTAGGAAAAGATTGACTATATCGGATTTAGGTGCAAAAAAACGAAAAACAACTGTACCGACAACACGTCATATTCATTCGACACCAATTGTGAATGAAAGTGATAGTATTACTACTACTACTACTACGACTACTAATCAGGATAATGAATGTTTGTCCAGAGAAATTCAATTGACTGGAGAATCAGTGTCACCCAATGAACAAATGATTTGTTCAGATAGAACTGAACATGATAATGGTAATGATGTTGATGACGATGATAGTATGCCAGTAGTGGCATTTGTTGAAGAAGAACAACCAATTGATGAAACATTTCCGAGTGAATCGGATACATCATTTGTTATTGTGGAAAGAACTGATTGTCACGACGATCAAGTCACATTTGATGAAGTCAATCATTCACAATCATCGATTTTGGATTCGAATATTGTATTGAATGCAATCGATAATACTATTCAGGAGAATACCATTGATGAAAGAGATTCAAATCAATATTCAAGTGAACAATCACCATCAACTTCAACATGTCAAGATAACAATCAATCTCAATTGCCACAGATTGTTTCGAAGAAAACGATTCGAAAACGTCCAAGAAATTTCTATGGTAAATCACGTGCACGTTCACGTTCATTAAAACTTCGACATGCTAAAAGGCCACGACTCATCGATGAGCACGAAAACGATGATGATGAACAATCATCATTAGTTGTTGTTATAACAGGAGAAAAAATTGAACAACATTTACGAACATTATTTATGACAACATCAACAAATGATCTACGACGTACACGTACAAGACCAATTAAAACACCGACACGACTTGTACAAGAAACTATTGACAATACAACAAACAAACTTATTGAACCTGACAGTAATGTTTTCGATATACTTTCATCAACAACAATCACTGATACAATGAATTCAAATGACACAACAGATGATTCGCAAAGTTCATGTACATATAATGTTGTTCGAAATAATCAATCGAATAAATTAGGTTTGACTATAAAGAAAGTTGTTTCAACATGATGATTTTGGCAAGTTTTAAATGTGTTCGTGTAAAGATTTTGATTCTTGTTGTTATTATTATTTTGTTTGTTCTTTTTGTTTTGCCTGTTGACAATGAAATCATATTGATTTCAATATCGTTTGTTTTCTAATGATTTGATCTCGAAAATAAGCGACGTTGACGTTCGAAATAAAATAAAAAGACAAAAAAAAAAAAACGATTCTATTAAAACATCGTTTCATAAAACGAACATAATAGATGTCAAGCTAACAAATCTAAGAAAAGCGAAATTAGTTATAGAATTTAAAAGTTCAGTCGAATTATTTTTGATTTGCTTTGGAAAAAACTTCACTGATCGCATGTAGTATGGCAGCAACCACAGTAGCACCTGGATCAGGCGTATTATTGCCAACTGTTTGAGCATAAGAGGCGCGGCCAACTTTAGCTATGAGATGCTTAGTTTCTTGAGCAGCATGTTCAGTAATATTTGCTAAATCTTTCCAATCTTGTGCTGTAAAATATTCCTGTTTATTTCTAGCTTTAATAAAATCGACAGCTGGCATGAGTGCATCAAGTAAACTTTTGTCTCCTGGTTGAACTCGAGCATAGGACTCAACCGATTGTACACCAGCTTCGAAAGCATCACTAAGAGTCTCAATAGATTTTCCTGGTTTATTGTTTAAAGATAATTGTTTAGCTGTTGCAGCAAAAAATAAACCACAAACTAAACAAAATAAAATCCAATCTTATCGAATAAACAAATTGACATAGGATTTACTTGCTCCACATGTTCCACCCATACGACTTTCGGCAATAAGACCAAGTCGACGGAAAAGTGATGACGGCCGATCGAGTGCTAATTTTTTATTTATTAAATCTCGTGTTATTGCATCAGCTGCTCGCGTAAATGCTGTACCAGTATCACCATCACCGGATACAGCATCTAATCGATTGAGTTTGTCAGCATCTGTATGCAGTCGTTTAGCAACTGCAGTAAGCGCTTGATTTACCAATTCACTCGTCGATGGACTCAAGATCAATTGAGATTCACTAGAATTTCTATTTGATTCAAATCAATGAAATCTGTTCCTATTACCTAATCGTAAGTTGAGCACTGAATTGATCGTTAAATTCTAATGAATCGGATTGTGCTTGAATACTATTCGCTGCTTGTGTTGGACTGATTATTTTCGGCCAAGCAAAAGCATTGGTTGGTGCATCCAATAGATCCAAAATGTTTGAACTTTGATCTGAAGTTAATTTCAAGACTGTTAATGAAAAACCTTTCATACTAAATGATGTCATCAGTTCGCCGCAAATAACACGTTTAACATGAAGTTTTCGTCGTTCGAGATTTTCAATTGCATCTTTGACCACAATGCCCATTTCGAGAACAGGACAACCGCCGAGATTATTAACGAATAAAAGAACATTACTCTCAGGTTTTAGCTCAAATGCTCGAGTATTTCGAAGTAGTTGCGCTAAAATTAACTCGACAGTTTGACGACAAGGTAGTAACTTTAATTTTTGTACACCAATTTCACCATGAATACCCATTCCAAGTTCCATTTCATCGTTTAACAACTGTAGAATAAGAAGAAGAGAAAGAGCCTATTTTTATTTTTTGTTCAATGCAAATCAATTCACTTCAAAAGCTTGCTGTTGACCCGGTGGACTGATGCCTGATGCTGCCAAACCAACTGTACGCAAATGACCACGTACTTCTTGACATATATCAACAATTTGACTCATATTCTTTCCTTGTTCAGCTAATGCACCAGCAACTTTGATGACTAGCAAAGCTCCAGCTAAACCTCGTGGTCTAAAATAGCAATTGTGATTTTCTTCCATTATTGTCTCGAAAACATATTATTATTATTTACCCAACAGAATTTTCTACTGCAGCATCATCAGCGATAACTAACATATCGATATCAATCGCTAATTCTCGTGCTCGTTCCATAGCGAGACCAAAATTGAGACGATCACCTGTGTAATTAAGAATAATTAGAAGAACTTGTTTAGCTCCACGACGTTTCATTTCAACGATTAAACGAAATATATCCGATGAAGGTGGTGAAGCAAATATCGAACCCGAAATACCTAAAATAATATCGTTATTTTCTTTTCCTCTCAAATTCATTCATACGTACATGCACTCAGCATTCCTTGACCGACGAATCCAGTCTAAAAACTCAATAAAACAAAAAAGATCTTTTCTTAATTCGCTTTGGATTTCTATTACCATAGCGGGTTCATGTCCCGAACCACTTCCACTAATCAATGCTACAGATGGTACTGGCGAACGTGAAATAACTGCTCGACCAGCTAATTCTAAATGATTATGTATACGAACATAGCCAATTAATGACTCGTCGACGCACGAATTAATTTCATTAACAAAATGACCTGGCATCTGAAAGAAAAAAAAAAACTAGAAAATCATGTTCGAGTAGTAAAACCCTCGGGTGCATTTATTCGATTGGTTCTCTGCGCACAAAAATAGACAAATCTTTCACCCATATATTCTGAACTGACTAATTTTTCAACATCATTATAAATATCTTCTCGTTCATCTGGAGTTTTATCACGAATTATTTCCTAGAATTACATTATTTTGTATTTTCGAAAAGCACAATTATTTTTTACTGTTAATCGATCATCTAAACCAAGATTATATAGAAAAGTTCCTTGTGGCATTGGTCCAAAGAAATGAACTAATTAGAATAGAAGATATACGTTTAGTTTTTTTTTCTTTTCTTCTTTCGAATTCAATTTTACCATAAGATGATTGCATAGCACGTGCCGTTAATTCTTCAAAATTAACATCTGACATAATATCAACATTTCCTGGATCGGATAGTGGATCGACTAGTTCATCATTTCGATATGCCTGTATGAATAAACTTACAGTTATAATAAATATATTTAATAGAAAAAGAAAAACAACTATTGACATACACGAAACGTATCATCATTTCCACCCCAACTTCCATAATCGCCGAATAAAGCCGAGCCTCCATATGTCGACAAATGTTTGCATACATTCTGCACCATGATCGAACGTTGAGGACTAATTTCAATATGTCGTCGAGTTTGAAAACGATTAAAAGACTAAATGAAATTCGATGAAAAAAAAAACAAAATATGTATTCATAAAGATTAACATTTTCATAGAGTCGAAGCATTGGTGTTGGCTTCAATGATAGAACATATTGAAGGCGTTTTGTCAATGGATTCCAATCGATCATAACTTCTTTCCAACCTTGATCAGTTTTCTTTGAATAACAATTAAATATGTTTGCATTATTAGTCAAAATTGAAATAGAAAAATTACTTGAAATTTATGTATTGGATAATTATTAAAAAATTCACTGGCTAGAAAATAAGTATCATTGTGTAGTAATTGTTTGAAATCATCAATCCAAATGACTGAATAATTTCCGTCTTTGACTCGATAATCATTCGCAATTGTAGGAGTAAACTAAAAGTATACAAAGATTGTTCTTCGATTATTTCTAGTTCAACTCAGCAAAAACTCAGAGATTGTTTATACCGATCGATTCAGTAAGATTTCAGCTTGACGACGTCGCATGAGCACATTCGGCTCATACAAAGCAAAAAATGTGTATAAATGAGAATATTTCTGTTGTTTTAATAGCTAACAAAAATTCGAATGAATTTTAATTTCTTCATAAGAAAAAAACGATCTTTTACTTTGATGATATTATTAAGTAGAATTCCTTTTCCTGGTCCCATTTGTACGAATTGCATCGTATTTCCGCCAATAGTTCGATGTTCATTCGTTAACCATTTGACAATCATCTAAAATCCACTAAAAAACAATCAATTCTTCGTGCATCATCATCGATTCTACCTCAGCATATAATTCAGTAATCTCTTTTGAAACGAATGAATCAGCAATTTTTCCACTGACTTCATGTCGATTGTTAAAACCCTGATGAAATCAAACGTAAATGAATACAAAATAAAAGAAAATAGCACAAGAAATTCTACATATTTCGGATTTTTCCAAGCTTCTTGCATAAAATCAGCAACTGTAATCGGGCCGATCTTTTGTATTCTCATCGATAAATAATCTATCAATCGATTCGTTTCCGATGTTGCCCATAGACTTGTATTAAGTGTTGATTTCTTTTCTATTTCAGTCGATGACTCGATTTTTGTCAAGTCATTCGATGTGCTTGATTGATAACGAATCGAACAACGTAAATAGAAATATCGTGAATAGTTTCGTACAATAAACATCTGAAAATGATTTGAGTACGTATGTATTCTTCGATGAGTAAGTATCTAATACGAGCTAAACACATTTGTTTTTTTTTCTTTCTCTCCCTCTCTCTCGTCTTTCAATGATCAATACGGTCAGACGATGAGATGAAATCTATTCGATCGAAACGAATTATGATCATGTCTGTGTGAAGAGAACGAAGAAAAAAAACATACATATAAATCCCAACGTTATTTTAACAATCAAAACAAAAAAAAGCAGATATATAAATCAGTTATGAAACACGTGTCGATGATTTTGTATCGTCGATCGATTGGATTTCTTTCAATGCTTCGAGAACTAATTTAATATTCGCTTTAATATGTGCGATTTTATCGGAGAGATCCGTTTGTTGTTGACGTAGATGTGGTAGTTTTTGTTCGATGAAATTTCGAGCTTCATCATAAGTTAATTCACAAAATAGACCGAAGCCAACTGAAATAAATATACGATCGTTAATTGAACATTCAGCTTGAACAAAAAATGAACAGCCAAGATCGATTTGTGTTTTCAAAACTTCATCAGTATCTGTTTCTTTTCGATTTTTATATTTTTCATCGAGTGTATTGATAGTTACACGCAAACGTTCATATTCAGCAATTTCAGAAAATAATCGATCACGTTCAGACCAAGCACGTTGAAGATCCATACGAAGACGATCATTTAAAAATGTTTCGTATTCTTTAACTTTACGTTGAATTGCAACATTTACTGCCATGATATTATCTCGACAAAATGAAAATAGTCTTCTGCTCTCTGCCTGCAAATGACGGATTTTATTATTGGTTAAAGAACTAACTATCCAAAATAAATAAAATGTCGAAAAAGTGCGACATCATCCGAAAGAAGTAAAAACGAACGAAACGAATAAAATAAAAGAAAAGGGAAAAAGAAAAAAAAAAACCATGTGTGTCTAGTTGAGTTTCAAATTGGCGATGACCTCATCAGGATTTGTATGTGGACCATGTTCGAAAAATGTTTCATTAACTTTCGTTGCATCTTTATTATTCATTGAATTCATAATTGCATGAAGAATTTGTTTGCTAATTTGCTTTCGATTGTTACTATTTCCTGTTGTAGACATTGTACGAAATGTTCGAATAGGTTTTGATGGTTGTTGTTGTTGTTGTTGTTGTTGATGATGTTCAGAATGAGGTGTTTCGTAGAGATCTTGTTCATCTTGATTATGAATTCGAAGATGTTGTTCGTCTGTTGAGTATTGACTTGCATAACGACGAATTGTTGACGCTCGATGCGAATTCGTTCGTGAAATGTTGATAATCGATTGATGACGAACAATTGTTGATGTATTTTCAATGAATAGATCGGCGTTATTTGTGTCTTTCGATTGAAATGCTTGATGTTTTTTACTTGTTCGTCGTTGAATCGAAAGTTTCTTATTCGGAGTTGGTTCGACAATTGGTGGCGATTGAAAAATAATTGAATCACTTTTTAATTGCTCGTTCAATTCAGTTTTTGGTACACCATAGACGCAATTATTATCGGTAGGATTTACTTTTGCTTTTGAGATTTTTGTTGATTTATTAACAGATTGTTCTTGTTTGTCGATTTGATTTAGACCTTCTGTTGATCCGTGCTTTCGTCCTTTGAGCCAACGACGACGTGACGATGATTTGTTCGATTTTGATGAATGTTTAGGCGCATCATAAATCTTTTCTCGTCGTTGTTTCGAATGAGATGCATTCGTTCGATGATGATGATGATTATTATTTCGACGATGATGATGATGATGACGACGACGATGATGATGGGAATCTTGTGATCCAGTTTTTGTCTTTGCACTAACAATTGTCATCGAATAATCTTCTTCGGGAAGTGTTTTTTGTGATAATGGTCGTTGTTGAAGTAGAATGTCATCGTGAACATCGTCGAGTAATTCATTATTGACAATTGTTTCGTATGTATTATGATGAGACTGTTGAATTGGATGGATATGACGCGTACGAATCGATGATATTGGATGAATAATAATTGGACTTAGTGTTCGATGAGTCATTGATGGTACGATCGGCGTTCGATGAGTGAATGTATTTGATTTTATAACAGATTCAGCTTTAGCTGCAGCGGCTGCAGCTTGCATTTCGAATGCTTTGATTTTCTCAAGAACATTACCATCTTTAACAGCTTTCTCCAGTGTTGAATGAAGACGATCAGGTGCCTTGAAAGAATTTCGACGTGATCGACTAGAAAGTAAATATCTCGAACATTTGCAAATGATTAACAAAATTATCTACCGAGAACGTATACCGTCAACTGCAAGCATTTGTTCATTAATTTGAACGAAACTACCATCTGTATTTCCAATGAAACCTTTCGAATAAATCTGATTGACAGGTGGTTGATCAGAAACTATTGGCAATTGTAGAGCTGTAACCGATGTAACACTTGTCGTTCGTTCGTCACTATTCTGTTCGCATACGTTTATTTCGTCGAATAATTCCGTTTTGAATTTCGCTCGTGGAATTGAAAAAAGCAAACGAATAATATTAAGTCGTCGATTCGATGAATCTCGACGATGTTTTTGATAGAACGAAGTCGATTGTAGATATTGTCGCATTTGTTTCATATCATTTTGTTGTTCGGACAATAGAATCGAACTTAATTGTTCATTCAATTGCATTCGCCATATTGCCCAATCGTGTATATCAATGAAATTCTTTTCTGAAATCGGCGGTACAGGACAAACATTAGTTCGACATGGTGAAACATGTTGTTTTCGTTTTTCACCAAATATCAATCGTCCTTTCGAAAAATTCATCAATTTCTATAGGAAAATTTCAAATTCAATCGAAATCTATTTACCTAATGTTCTTGTTTTAGCAAGTCCAGTCTTAGTCATTGAATGTAGTTGATAATTTGTAAGTTAAAGTGATAACGATCTCTCTCGGTTTCTCCTTGTTCTTTCTCTTGTCTGATTGATCTGTGTGTTAAGAAAAAAAAACGTTCGTCAGCGTTTTTGAAGGCGGATCGTAATCATTTGTATGCAAACAAAGATTTGTTAATCCAATTGTTTCGATCAATGATATACATATCGAAAGGATTAATCAGAAATACAAATAATCCTTGACATACTTTTGTATTTTAGCCGATTAATTTATCATTTGTGTACGCAATTTTATTTCAGTTTATATATATAGTCTGTGAGCAAATCAATAAGCATTACTTTTTTTTAAGTTTATAACAAGCAAAAAAGCAGATTGTAAAAGAAATATGTTAGTTTTTGATAGTGTTATCGATTTAATAATAACGTGTGGCATCGAGATTGTCGACAACTGAGACGAAAACAACGAAATAGACGATTAAAAATGCCGTCATAAGAAAGAAGATAATGGTTACAATAATATTGAAAACCAAAGTAATTGTCGACATTGTTCGAGCAGTTGCTATATCACCTTCCATTTTACGTTTTCTTGTTTGTGTTGATAGCAGAACAGCAATCATGCCTAACAAAAAACCGCCCAGAAAAACATTAATTATTGACCAAACCATGTAATCTTTGATAAGAAGGATCTCAGGTGAAACCATAGCGCTAGTAAATAATATAGTTTGAGTTGGTATTGGCGCTTGTCCAACAATCATTGATGGTGATGAATGCATATGTATATGAGATGGCTGTGGAATCGGATAGGGAGGAGGTTGTGATGGTGGTGCTACTATTACCGTTTGTGGACCAACATTTGGATACATATTTGGCACTTGTGGTGCGCCGTGCGGCTGCATAGGTGCTGATGGTAGATAGTTAATATCTGTTGGTATTGGTACTACATTTTGTTGATGTTTATACAACATATCAGGAGTAGCCATTTTCTTTTATGATTCTCAGTGAATATTGAGGCACAAGAGAAAAAGAAAAAAAGAACGAGAATGTTAAAATGGAATAATATCAGTATTTTTCAGTGAATATTTATTAGTTAGTAAAGAAAATATTTGAAATATTATTAATAAAACAATATGTCACCAACTCAACGATAAAATGGATGTTAGACATGCTTTTCATTGTTGATATATTTATTATTTTATTTTCTAAATATTTATTTTTATTGTTATTCAGTTTCCAAGAGGAAAACACAGAGCAAACGATGAAGCATGTGCGTGATGTTTTTGCAATGAAATGAATTAAGATTAAAAAAAGCTCCTAGACAAGTTCAAGATTAAAAACAAGAGTGACTTGTACAGAAAAAGAAACATTTAACTGAGAGGGTGAAGGTCAAATAGAAATGTTGCAAATATAAATAGATTTTTTGGGAATAGACATGATTGTAATTACATGAAAAAGCAATCAACATGTTGTTATTTATGCTCTTCTTTTGAATAATATTTATTACCTTGAAACAAGGTTTTTCTTCGATATGTTTTTCTCTTCGTTTAAACCTAATACCTATATAAACAACTAATACACTAGTAATTTTTTTTCTTTAATTAACGACTATTTTTTTTTATTTAAGTCAACAATGGGTCTTAATACAATGCTTCATCTTGGCATAAATCTTTATGAAATGTACGACGATGGACCTCTTGGAAACTATGCTAGTCACGGTGGAATTAGTGGTGCATATCCACCATATGCTGTCATGCCTGGCTATGGAATGCCAACTACACAATACGGATATACTATGACATCTTATCCTCCGTACGGTTATCCTTCACCTCGTTATTATTAAAAAAAAAGAACTTAATTTGACATAACAACTTTTTTATAATTTTTTTGTGTTGAAAAGTGTTTAATATATCTATGATGACAGGGTTGTCTTTGTATTCTCTCTCAATTTTCATTTAAGTATTTCGAATGGCTTGGCAACTATTGACTACGATCGTGTTTCGCCTACAAGACGTTTCGTTTTTTCAAGATTAAACAGAAAAGAACAACAAACGTATGGACAAAAAAAAATAATGTCATGCACAGAAGAGAAGAGAAAGTAAACAACGTTTAGATTTAAACATGCTTGTTGAATTATACCTGTCATTGTTTAATCGAGTACAGTATCGAAACTATTTAATTCAGTATTTCTTTTCATTTTGTCAATTTCATCTTTCAAAAAGTACAAAAAACCACGAAAATTAACATGAGTGTAAGTGCAAGTACAGTTAGAGGACCCACTTATCGTATTCCACCATCGAAGTATTGGGCACAGTATTGGTATTCTCGACAAGTTGGGGCGATTGCTTCATTACAATTAGTAGCAACATTTGGAACGATCAGTATGGAAATTGGAAATGCTGTTGTAGATATATTTCGATCGAATATCTATGCAGGTTTTTGGTCATTTCCATTTATGGTTGTAACAATCCTAGTTACATACGCATGTGGTAAACAAACGAATATTTGTTTTTTTTTCTGTTTTCTTTTCATTTAAATTTTAGTTTGTGCGACACGAACACAAACGAAAGCAATAGTTGCGTTAATCTGTCAATTAATTTCAATAATCATTCTTTTGATAGCCAGTGGATTTCTAATTGCTTTTATTGCAACAGATTTTACGCTTTGTTTGGGCATTCAATGTTCTCAACCATCATCAACAATATTTTCTTCATCCGATTATTTTAAACTTAAACAAGCATTTATCTCCTGTGAATTAGCGTGTTCGATTCTATTTATTATTCTTTCGATTTTCTACATATTCTATTTCATAAAATGTTATAAAAAACTTCCACGTATTCATCCAATCGTTCGTACCGAACGTACAGTTACACAAAGTACTCTCGGCATACGGCAACTATCGACAATGTCGAAAGTTTCTCGACCTTGGTCAATGTCAACAACAAGTCACAATCATCATCATCGTCGTGTCGCAACAACCGAACATATTCGTATATCATCAACAGCAACAACAACAGCAATACAGAGTACAGCAGAAAAGATTTGTCCAATATGTAAACATGTTTCACCGTATATTCCCGGTGATGATATTATTGTATGTCCGAATTGTGGTTATAAATCACCGTTAGTCGAACATGCTCAACAATGTTAAATAACAAGAGAAAATATTAAAAGAAGAAAAAAGAAAACATTTATTCTGAATGAAAAATATAAACACAAATATGTGTTTGTTATTAGACTACGGCCGTCGAGTACCATTCCAGAGTTTTGTTTTTTGTTGTGTATTCGTTCGTGAAAATGGTACAACAACAAGAAGACCAACTGTTGATAGAATGGTTAGAAACAGAAAAATATAGAAAAGTATTTTGTCAACTTTTGTTGCTGTTGTTCGCCAATCATTGGCTAATTGTTGATCATGTTCGAGTTCTTTTTGTTTCATTAAAAGATTACGTAATGTTTCTTGAATTTCATCATGTATTGTGCCGATTGAACTCGTACGAGATGCCGAACGAGTTTTCATTTGAATATCTTCAGCTGGTGGTAAATGTGATTGACGTTTACTTTTCGATTCATGATTCTGTTGTTTGTCTTGCTCTCGATGATCGAAACTTTCAATTTGCATTGAATTCATCTATGTAAAAAATAATATTGATGTTAGGTTGTTTTTTTTCTTCAATGTTTATCATATAAACTAAGTTTAAATCAAAACAATTCATTTTCTTACATCAGTGGTTATTGTTGTTGTTGGAGCTCGAATTTTGCTTTCGTTTATGTTCATATAGGACAAGATGAGACCGTTAATTGACGGATAATTTTTAGCAGATTTATCGTCTGTCATACGTCTTTGATTCGGTGTTTGAGATGAATTTTTATAGGTTTGTTTCGATTTTCTAAATGTTCGCATGACATTTACCATTGAAATACTTAATAATTGTTGTAACCAAAAGGGTATTTCATTTTTTTTCGGACCTCGATAATGAAGATTCAGAACAAATACTGTCATCATGACTGAAACACTTGTCATTGCCATAACAGCAGTTAAATATAAACCTTAAACATAAGAATTAACATAAGATAAAACTATAATCTTCTTCTCTTTTTTTTGTATGCATACTTATTAATGGAATATGTTCACTTGTTTCTGGCATACTTTCAGCAATAGCTAACATAAATACACTAAATGCGAGAAGAACAGTAATGCCAAGAGCTATTTTCTCGCCTGAATCCGGTGGTAAACAAAAAACAAGCAGAGTTAAAATCGAGAGCATAACACAAGGAAAAACAACCGAATATAAATAATATAAAATACGTCGTCGTATTCGAATATAAAATGTTATGTCCGGAAATGGTTCGGGACAACATGGATATTCAACAATATTGACTTGATAGGATGTATCGAGTAATTCCCATTCACCATTTGGAACATAACCCGATAATTCAATTGCATGACCACGTTCGTCAACAGATACTTGATAACCATTGTATGTCCAACTGCCGAATTTAAGTTTACATTCTTGTTCATCATATGGAAAATAGGTTACATCGACTTGACATGTACTTTTCAATCGAGTTGGTATAGGCCAAAACACACTACCATTATGAATGATCATAGCATTGGCTTGCATTGTATTACTATTGGAAAATTCATCGGCATTCTAAAGAAAGAAAGAAAGGAAACAAATTAATCGAGAAAAAAATGTTGAGAATTTCGTGTTTACATTGTAGAGAACAATGTCAGGCAACCAGATAAGTTTTGAGGGAAGATTAATACGACGAATGCCATTGAAATCAGCTGGATCCCATTGAAGAAACTCATCGTACCTATCAAACAATAAATTAACGTTCAGAGGGGAGAAAAAAAGACATCTTACCATTCTTGATCTAGCCAGACATTGGTTATTAAAATCTGATTTTTTTCAATCTTAATAATGAAAAACAAAATAAAATATGATTACAACTTGTCGAATGAAATATTCACAACTAACCATATCAAAAATTTGTGTTAATGTCAAACCTAATTTAACAGGTACGGGTAGACTTGAATTTCGAACTGGTCGAACATTGTTGGAATAATTTCTATAAATTCATAATCGATTTTTAGTGAACAAACAATTTTTTTGTTTTATTTAATAATTTTACTTCATTAAGAAATACAGCAAACGTTGTTCATCAGAACAACTTGTATTAGTTCGATTATCACAATCGATTAGAGCACCAAATGGTGATCGAAAATCTTGACATTTACTTCCACCTGTTTCGAAACAAAAGAAAAAAAAGGCAACTTAGTAACCATATAAGACAAATCCTTAAAATAATGAGATGTATATGCAGCTGTTTGATATCCTCTTATCTAGCCTTGATACACTTTTAAATAACAAATCAAGGCAGTTATCCTTTAGGCAAGAAATCTACAACTATTGATAAAACACAGTAGGTGTTTGTCGATAAGAATGAGTTCTTTTTTTTTCTTGTTGAAAAAAAACAAAATATCTTATTGAAAGTCATCGACAAGTGAATGAATGAATGAATGAATGCAATATTCTTCTTTGGAAATCAATATTCAGTATTCATTCACAAGAAAAGAATTTTGAAGAACATAACGACCTGAGAAATGAACTACTTAGTCTTTGTCTATTCATTGTTGATTAAAGTAGCTACGTACCCAATAAAATACTAAATAGAATCGTTATAAATATGAACAAAATAATTGATCGATTATTTGAAACATCAGTTGAACGTTCCATGTTAACATAGATTGACATCTTCCGAAATATGTAAATATAGAAAAACTTCTCGGTTTTCTTTTCTTTTTTTCTCTTTTCGAAGACAAAAACTAACAATAAATTAAGTATTGACGGACTCTAATACGAGTTCTTCTTTCCGCTATGCTTGCCCGCCTTTCCGAAACGATACATCTTCTGCTCCTCTTCACTCGGAGAAAAGCGAAGAGAGAGATAGAGGCAAAGAGAGAGAGAGAGAGAAATAGAAAAGAGAGAGAAATAAATGGAAAACGAGAAGATACAGAATATATATGCTCTCGTACAGCATTGATATAAAAAAGGCAAAGGAACAAATTGTTGAATAGAAGAAACGACTAAATTATGTCAGACAACGTATGATACAAATCATAGATATTGTCATGAAAATAAATGATTATTATCCTAAAAAACATCTTGACTATTATTCTGTTGTTACTCTTATTCAGTACAAATCGAGTATAATTTTTATTAATTAGAAATGTCAAAAAGAAAGAGCGAGAGAAAAAAAGAATAATAATAATAATAGTAATAAGAAAGAACAATGTAATTTGAACAGTTTTTTTTCTTATGTGTGTCTATTTTTTTTTTCTTATAAATTAAATACACCGGACGTCGATTTTCCTTTCTATTCAATGTGATAAACTATTTGCCCGTAAGATGATATCATTATCCGTTGTACCATTGATTGTATGACGAGATTTTAATACATTTCGAAAATCGATTTGTTTGGTTTCGTTATGATACCGACGTTTAGTTAATGTATTGCCCATGGTTAAATCTTGTCCGGTTTTACGTAGTAAAACTTGAAATGCATTTCTCGGTTGCGTGGATGTTGATGGTTGCTAGAAGACAATATTCGAGATTATAGGAGAGGAACTGAATTGATGTTATCTTACTCGACTAATTGGTTTTATTTGTTGTTGCGGTGATGAAGTGACATAAGCCGGTAGATTGACTCGATGATTACCGAATTTTTGTTGATTAAAACCAGTCAACGGTGGATTAGGACGAGAACGAGTATTCTGCGGTGCGAGTTGAACGAACCGTTTGAAATTCGGTTGTTGATTTTGAATATGTTGTTTTTGATATTCTTGAACGGCACTATGAACATTAGCTATTGGCTTCGGTGTGAACGTATGTTTCATTCGAATCGATTTCGGTGCTTCAGCTCGTGCGAATATATCTCGAACTTGAGCAAATTTCGAGACAGGCGATGGCGATCGATTGACTGGAATGAGTTGTTGCCGTGTAATTGCTATTGATGTTGGTGTTGGTGCTAATGGTACATTCGTTGTTCGATTGATGATTTCCATCGGACGAGAAATTTCATTGGTTTTCGGCAATGGCAATGGCAATGGTGCAGGAAAAAGATGTTGAAATAATTTGATTGTTGTTGCTGTTGTTATTTGTTTGCACGATTCGAGTGCTTTCAATGGTACGGAATAGTTTGTTCGAATAATTTTCGTACAAAAATCATTATTAATCAATTCGATTTGTTGAAGAAAACAGAGCGTTTGAACATTCAAACGTTGTTTGTATAAATGAAACGTTTTTCGAAATGCGTAACCACGATATGCTTTTTGAATGATCAAAGCGGCGTGTTCAGGCGTGAGTTGTTGTTGTCGCCGAACGATATAACTACGAATATGTGATTGAATGCAGACAGTTGCTTGATGTAGATTTGTTTTTGACTAGAAAAAGGAAGTTGTTTTTTTTTCAAAGAAAATCGAATTGAAATTTTCTCAACGAACTTGAGAGAATTTCGGATGACGAGAGAGTTCTTCGAAAATAGGATTTCTTATTCGTAAACGTGCAATACGCATGCGTATGTACGATTGAATAGTTACAATAGCTTTCATCATTTCCGAATGAAGATGTGTCAATTGTTCAGCATGATAATATTTCAAAAAGATTTTACTTTTACCTAGCAAAACAAAAAATGCCGAATAGATCTGAAAACAAAATCGTCACAAACCAGCAGTCCAATTGTGCATTTTAAGTTTGTGTAAAATATTTTCACATGTTTCACGTGTCAATGGTAAATCCATCGTAGCTGGATAAACAAGAATCGAGTAGCGTTGAACAAAATTTGCAAATGGAATTCGATGTGAATAACCAAAACGACGGATCTTCGCCGCTAAGATCGAACAAAACGAAAAATTATCGTTTTCCTTGAAATGAAATCATAAATTACCTGCTAAGATTCCGCTATATTTCAATTGTTCGAGGACAGTCGATGTATCGAAACAGCCGGGTATTCGTTCGTTGTTCGGTTTGAAACATCGAATAAATCTCGGTGAACCATGTGTCATTTTAGCGAATAGATCCGTTAGCGAATATCGAAATGATGTGCTGACAGTTGCTTGAACACGATTGAGACCACCATTGAATGGCAAAGGACCCTGATCGATTGTTGCCGAATCGTAATGCATTTGTTCGTGTTCGAATAACGTGCCAGCTTTGGATGGAGCCATTTGAAATAATGAACTAATCAATTGAACAGTTGATTGTCGGAGAATATGAATAATTTCCGGTGCGAGATAATCACGATTTTTATCGAGAAAATCCAGTGCATTGTATTGAACTTGTCCAGCAAAATGAAGAATGGAAAATGAGGGTATTGACGATTGATGAATGGATGATGATGACGATGAAATTGAGTTCGATGAAAAACTCGATTTCGAACGAATATATAATGGTGAACTCGAAAAATTGGCATTCAATTTATCGACTAAAGTATAATCAGTTGCTTTAGGAAACCGACTTTCTTCATCGATCAATGCTAAAATTCCAACCTAAAAAAGAAAAATTCTCAATGAAATTTACTAGTTTTTGAATAGATCATACGGGTTTATTTAAGAACATATCGAGCAATGGTCGATTATCATAAAATGTTAAATCTGTAGTTATTGGAAATGGTAAAATCGAGAGATTTTCATTGATATATTCTTGTTTTTCCGAAGCAAATACATGTTGATTGAAATAGTATTGAATTTGTTCATTAGCTATGTTGATACACAATTGTTCGAAACTATTCGTTGAAAGATTTTCAAAACCGAATATATCTAAAATTGCGATTTTTAATGTATCAGAATCTTCGTCCGATGAAATCTGTTTGTTGATTAATGGTGGATTGAATGTTGGTTTATTTTGAAGATAAAGATTGGCTGTTGATTGACAAGGTTTGGAGATGTCATTTGGTAATTTAGCTTTAATATGTAAATTCATTTCACTCGTTGATCGTTGTTTCGATGCAGCTGCAACAACTTTCGACCAATTTTCGATAAGATTTTTAACTGGTTTGTCATTCGATAAATCATTGATAAGAGTTGATTTTGCTGGTTGATTTGATATTGATGACGACGAATTGTTATTATTATTATTGATATTCAAATCCTCGTCATCATCATCATCATCATCATCATCGATTTCAGATTGTGGTAGTTGATAAAGAAACGATGATGATGATGGTGTCATATCAAGATAGTCAAGCGTTCGACGCATAGCACACATAACCGTTTGAGGTGCATACGATGGAAGAACAGGTGTCGTTCGATTCGATGGATTGTATTCATCACTGAATGTTCCATCAGCTTCATTTTCACTTTCATCATCGATATTGTTGTTGTTGTTGTTGTTGTTATTATTATTAGCATTAAAATATCTATGCGATTGAATGCTTGTTTGATCGTCCTGAATCGAATGGAAAAGATTCGATGGTGCGAGAAGTGATGAAATTCGATTGACAATCCAAGAAAATAAACGATTATAAACTGAAAATATAAACAAATTTATATTCAACAAAAAAAAAGAAAGAAAAGAGATACGAACGAGCTTTAGCCATTGCATCTCGAGTTGATTGTGATTCTTGTAAAGTTGTCGAACGTTGAATTGTTTCACCACGTGTAACAATATTTGATGTTGTTAAAGCTAATTCGAATTCAGCTAAATCTAAGCCAAATAATTCACAAACGATATTAAGCAAATATCGATCAGTGAGACAAGTTTTTCCATCGATAAAATGTCCTTCATTTTGATGAAAATTAATATTGCCTAAATGTAAAAGTCCAGCAAGAATTCGATAAATTGATTTGATTTCATCGAAATCGAATCCAATAATTTGAAAACATTTTTCAATCATAAAAAATTTCTCTTTATAATCATCTCGTTGTTCGAAATCGGTTTTCAAATATCGATATGTTTGATTTTTAACGAGATAAAATGCATGTTGATCATTGGCTACATTCGAAGCTAGACCATGAAATAAATAATAGAATATATGAAAATTTCGTTCGTCACATGCTTGATAGACAACACGTGTTTTTTCTAATAAATATTCGGATAAACGTGCGCCAGTCACTTGTCCTTGTTTGGTGAATAACAATTCCAAATATTTGCCGAAACGTGATGAATTATCATTGATAATCGTTCGTGCATTGCCGAAACCTTCGATCAATGGATTGATTTGAAGAATTTTATCTTGGAGTATTTTGCTCGGTGCATTGCCGAGATAAGTTAATTGTTTAACAAGAAAATTAGCTGATTGTGTTTTGCCCGAACCACTTTCACCTGATATGACAATGTACTGATTTTCAGCATTGTGTAACATCGATTGATAGGTCAAATCGGCTAAGGCAAAAATATGAGGCGCCTGTTCACTTTTAACACTCGAACGGTAACGGCTCATCATGTCCTTGCCGTAGATTGGCAAATTACGAAAAGGATTTACAGCCTAAAAATGATTTTAAATCTTTGAGAGAGAAAAAGGAAAATGCAAACATACGAGTAGTATATCGCCGATATATGTATAGATTTGATTGGCAAGAAATCGATTGTACATATGAGTAATAATTGTTTGTTCATCGAATGTTTCTAATTGAGCAAGATCATCGGTTGATATTGAACTATTTGGATAGGCTGAATCGTAAGTTGAATTGAAAAATTGTTTAAATGCAGATTTTTTCGACAATGACGGATGACAAACAGGCAAGTCTTCAGCGGCATTGGCATTTGGCAGATAGAATTGTGCAACACGATTCGATGGAGATTTACGTTTAGTTTTGTAGCCATTTTCAACACCTGTAGTAGTAGTCGTAGATGGTGGTGGTGGTGGTGGTGGTGCAGGTCGTTTAGGAAGATCTGATGGTTTGGGAACGATTTGTAGGATTCGTTTTGGTGGTGGAACTGCAACAGATGGTTCATCGGTAGTTGTTGTATTTGCAGCTGCAATAGTAACCGATGAACATGTTTCGGATTTGCCTCGAATATGTCCATTTTTCACTCCGCAAGTTTCTCGACTTGTTTTTTTGACACATAGATCATAGCAACGTTTGTATCGTTGAACAATTTGTACGATACGATGACGAGCTTCATTACCATCGACAGGAAAACGAGTGAGAAATGGATGTGTGAGAATCTGTCCGACGGTGGGACGAATTTCGAAGTTTTTGATTAAACATTGTCGAATGAAATCATTGAATTCAGGAGACCAATCATGAGGATGACGAAGAGTTGGAGGAGGATTACGAGGAATCGAAACAAGAGCTCGCATTGGATGCATTTCAGCAAGAGGTGGTTCACCTGAATAATAATAAATATCGAAGAAGTTCGAAAGGAAAATCTTCAGTTCAAACCTTCAGCTATTTCAATAGCTGTGATTCCAGTTGACCAAACATCAGCTCGTGTATCGTAATCCGAATCGATTTGTCTTTCACAAGCGATGACTTCCGGTGCCATAAAAAATGGCGTACCAACCGAAGTATTTCGTCGGCCATTGTGAGGATTCAAATATGCACTAACACCGAAATCAATCAACTTTATATGACCATCGCCTGTTATGAGAATATTATGACCTTTGACATCTCGATGGACAACATTATTCGAATGTAAATGATGCAGTGCTTTGAGTGTCTCACGCATAATATAAGCTATGATCGTTTCATCAACACGTTCGTTCGCTTTAAGCATTGACTTTGCTAGATCAGTAACACTTCCACTTGTGCATAGTTCCATAACTAACCATAGTTGATCGAGCTGTGCACTTGTCGATGTGACTTCAATTGAGAGAGCGTTGGTTTTATCAGCAGAAATCGAAGGTGATGGTTCACGAAAAGAACTTCGTGGTGGTGGAAGTGGAGGTGGCGGTGCACGTTTTAAATAAGCGCCATAGAAACGACAGAGATTTTCATGAGAAGAAAGTTCGAGAAGAACACGATATTCTTGTTCGATTTCATCGAGAACATCGTTTGTTGGATGCATGATTTTAACAGCTGCATTGAAATCTGGATTACGAATATTTTTAGCCTAGGAAAAGCGGAATTTATAATTCAGATGAACAACTTTTATTACAATATGAAAAGAGCTTACACGAAAAACTTCACCGTATGTTCCATCACCGATATTTTCGAACAATTGCCATTCTCGATCGGGCGATGGTAAATCATCGATTCGAAAGAGAAAAGTCTTCGGTGGTGGTGGTGGCGGTTGTTTAGGTATTGCTGGTGGAAGCGTCTGTTGACGAGATGGTGGACGTGAACGAGTACGAGGTGGTATCGGTGGAATATTTTCTACGCATGGAGTTGGTGGAAGATAGTAACTTTGTAATTGTGGCATAGAACAGTTAGATCAAGTCAATCATACACGTTGAGAAACAAATTACGAATGTATTTGATTTCGTATCTTGTCAATTGAATATGAATATGTTCTCTTCTTCTTCTTCTTCTTCTCTTACGTTTCTAATCCGTTCAATCAACAAGAACACACCTAATAGCTATACAAATCATTAATTCACATATCAACCATCAATTAATTTCTCTTTCTTCGACGCGTACTACGAGAAGTCTTATTTGTACTATGTTGACTATTACAATTGATTTAGTCACAAATGCTTCTTTTTGTTGAACAAGATTAGCTAGACATATGGATCGATTTGATGAAACATCAGTGAAAGTCAATAACATCATCATTAATCTCACATAAATTTAAGCAAATTTATCAGATCAGTAAATAGAGCATCTCTCTTTCGTTTTGTTGCTTTTGCCTTGAAATACACATATACACATGTGATATATGAATGTACAATAGATGTCCCAATGGATAGAACGATCATTTCAGCTGTTGCTTTCTTTCCTCCAGTTGAGAATTTCAACCTTTATGCACCAGGTGTGTATGTGAGGCATAAGCGCCCTCTATTGTTCAACATTGTCTTATCAAATAAGATCAATCCAGGGTATACCTTTCTCACCTTTTGCTTCAGTGTCCTTTCAAACAGAACAAACAAAACGAGCAAGGTCATTGATAGTTTGAAATAGGCATGACCATTCGAGAAGCACAACTTGTTTATTTTATTAATAGTGATTTTTTTTGTTGTTGAAAATTTCAGATGATCGTTCATCTCATCTCTTTTGCTTTAATTTTATTTCAATATCTAACCAACGCACAAGTCTTAAGTAAGTTGACCGCATGTTAACTATGTAATTTTAGACTGGCATGTTTTTTTGTTTTTTTTTCTTAAATTAAAAAGAATGTCCGTATGGTTGGGAGGAATTTACCGGCACGGCTTCATGCTATCGTTTTGTCCGTTATCCGAAAGCAAATTATGATAACGCTGCTAATCTCTGTCAGGTTGGTCAATCGAAGACAAAGCGTGAATCATTTTATTATGATTATTCGATATTCTTTTTAGACAAGTCTTTTAAGTGTTGAGTCATTACCCGAGCATTTATTCGTTCAAAATTGGTTGAACGAACGTGATCCTTCGACACAACGTTGGATTACCAGTGGTCGTCGCAATGGTCCCTTTTGGCAATGGGCCAAACCGAACGGTTTAATTAATTTACAATTCGATCAAGGCTGGTTACCACGAACCGAACAAGAACAACGAGTTCGATCGTTTCTTGTTTATGCTTATCAATCGAGTCAATGGGGTTGGCTGCCGTACGACATTGCGCCTGCTGAAACAATGCCATTTGTTTGCGAAGTGCCAATTCGAGAAACATACGGTGTTATGACGAATTATCGTGGCATTGAATACGGTCTTCCATCGAATATTGAACAACGTTTTGTTCCTCGTGCACCGAAATTCTTCGAACAACCTCAAGATCAAGAATTCGGTCGAATCGATCAGATCACTCTTGGCAATAGTGGAAGTACATTCGGCATTAGTAAACTATCGCTTGCGATCGTTGTGACATTGACTTGTCGAGCGGATGCGTATCCTGTTGCCGATTATTTCTGGTTTCGAATGATAAGTGGTTCCGTGTCCGAAGCTAGTCTAGTCAATCTAGCTGATTCAAGATATTTTCAACATGGAGGCAATCTTATGATTAACAATCCAACGAGTGAAGATAGTGGAACCTATTTTTGTAAAGCTCGAAATTTCTTCGGTACGGCGATTAGCAATCGAGTTCATCTACGTGAAATTACCATTGGTCAATTCGAAAAACGTGAACGACCAAAAGTCATAGCCGATGGGCATCGAGATGCGATCATCGATTGTTTATACAAGAATACCAATACAGGAGATCTTAACTATGCATGGTTTAAAGGTGCAATCAATCAAAAAGTTCAGCAAACAGCCGAACGTTTCATATCTCGTAATGGAAATTTGTATTTCTCGCGTGTTACTGATGGTGATTCAGGCAAATACTATTGTGCTGTTCAGTCAGATAATCCACATCTTCGTTATTTACCATCGCAAACAAGCGAAGGCACCGAACTCGATGTTCGTTCAACATTCGGTCAAGAACGTAGTCCACGTATATTTCCCAATTTTCCACATGTTTTTCCGACGACACGTTTGCCAAAACTGGGCGAAAACGCGTCGATTGAATGTATTGCCGAAGGTTATCCCGTGCCAACTTATCGTTGGTATCGTGAAGATGAATTCGGTCATCTTCATCCATTACAATCGAAAGCTATGCTCAATAATTTCAATCGAGAATTAATCATTCCCAATCTTCAACGTGATGACATGGGTCTCTATCGTTGTGAAGCATCGAATACACGTTCAGTTGTACATCAATCGGTTTCATTATTAATACAAATCGATCCTGTTTTTGTCGTTCCACTTGAAGATCAAGTGCTCGATGTGGGAACAACTTTATCTTGGTATTGTGAAGCTTATCCAAATGATTTAAATCAATTACGTTATTCATGGTTTATTAATGGCACAGAAATCTTTTGGGATCGATTAACTCTTATTCAACAACAACGTTTGACAATTACGAATAATCTTTTAATGATTAACAATGTTCAACCGTATGACAATGGGATTTATCAATGTGCAGCAACGAATACACAAAATAATGTTCAACGATTTAGTACAGCTGAATTACGTGTTTTAACATTGGCACCAACATTCGGCAAGAATACAATGGTGTCAACATTACGATCGACTGTTGGCAGTCTCGTATCGATCATTTGCAATCCTGAAGGAGCACCACGTCCACAGATTCAATGGGTGAAAAATAATCTCCCATTAAATGCCGGTGGAAATGTACAAATCTTTCCCAATGGTAATTTAGCTATTACAAATATTCAACTCATGGATGCGGGTAAGAGAAAATTCGTCTTTTTTTTTATTTATTTTGTTTAATTAATTTTCGTTTCGTTCAGGTAATTACTCATGCATAGCAACGAATATGTACGGTGTTGCACAACAAAGTACCTATGTCTATGTCATGCCCGAAGGTACGACTATTATATCAACGCCTGGTGGACGTGACGTCATACTAAATCAAACGATTGTCATACCGTGCGATGCACGTTCAATGACACAAATGGATTTGACGTTCTATTGGCGATTTAATAATGAAATTTTAACGATTGATAATAAACGTTTTCGACAAGATAATCCCGAACGACCCGGAGATTTGCGTATTATTCAAGCTCAATACAGCAATGCCGGTCGATATACATGTGTTGCTCAAACAACTGTCGATGAACAATCATCGTCGTATCAATTGAATGTTTTCGGACCACCAGGTCCCATGGCTGGTGTTCGTTGTACACAACCATTTCAACGGCAAGTTACACTCTCGTGGGTCGTCGGAAGCGAACACGGTGCTCCAATTCTTCATTATACAATCGAATCTTTGTCGAATCATCGATCATTTTGGATTTATCATGGCAATTTTACGATTGCTTTAACGCCAAATAAAGTCATTACAATGACGTTACCTGGCCTTTCGGCATTTACAGATTATCGTTTTCGAGTATTTGCAACAAACATGTACGGATCAGGTGAACGATCCGAAGTTTCACCTCCTTGTGTCACACAACCGGATATTCCTGGTATTGCACCAGCGAGATTAGGCGGTGGAGGAGGTAAAGTTGGTGATTTACGAATTGTTTGGGATCCATTGCCAATGGATTTTTGGAATGGACCTAATCTAACCTATAAAATTTACATACAAAAACAAGGCGAAAATCGACAACGAACTTTCATTGTGCTCGATCCACTTCGAAATTTCTTCATAACACATCTCGAAGATAAACTCTACTATCATCCGTATAATGTCCGTATATCGGCTGTAAATGCACTTGGCGAAGGACCTGTCTCAGGCAATGTTACAGTTCGTTCGGCTGAAGATCGGCCAGCTCGTCAAGTTCTCAATGTTCGTTGTTCGGCATACAATAGTACAGCAATGACAGTCACATGGGATATGATCGATGAAAATGATTATGCTGTTCTACGCGGTCGTCTTATCGGTTATACAGTTCGGTATTGGCGTAAAGCTCTCGACGAACTATCAAACTATTGGGAACGTCGGTTTCCCGGTCAACGTTCACGTGCAATAATCATTGGTCTCGAACCGAATACAGAATATGCTGTTCGTGTTCAAGTCTATACACAATATGGTGACAGTCCGGAGAGTAGCGTGTTTTCACATCGAACATTTCGTTTGCCACCGGAAATTCCTCCGCAATATGTTTCCATTCGACAACCCTATCGAGAAAAAGATCGTCGAGTAAGACTTTTCGGCGATGTTTATATGTATAAATTAGAAGTCGAATGGCGAGGTATTTCAACATCATCCGACGAAGAACCATTAGAAGGATATATGGTAAAGAGAAAAAAAAATGAAACAAAGAATTCATTTCGATTTACAATTGAATTTGTTTAGGTTAAAGTTTGGGAACACTATCAATCAATTCGAAATGCAACTATTTATTATGTCGATGGTTCGAAATATAAATTGATCATTGATAATCTTTATAAAAATCGTAATTATAAATTACGTGTTCAAGCATGGTCACTTGGTGGCGAAGGCAAATATTCGTCGCCGGAAAAAGAATTTCGTTTTGATAATGATGGACGTCTTTTAATACTCTACAATCCGGATACTAGTCTTTTATATTATAACATCTCACCAAAGAATAATCCATCAATAATCATATCATTTTTCGTCATTTTCTTCATTTATTTAGTCGAATAGATAGATAAATCTACATTATCTATTTAAATTCTTAATTATCTTCTCAATTGCAATCAGATCTGGGCCGTGTGTGTATGCGTGTGTATTTGTATTTGTATTTTTTTTTCTATTTCATTCCATTTCACACGATATTATTCATTTATTCTCACATTCCGTCTTGGTTTTTAAGGCTATTTTTTCTTTTGTACATTCATTTTCTTAGTTATGTGCAACAAAAAATATATGTACGTATATTGCGAATTCACAATTGAGTCCAATTTGTCATTTGTTCCGTGTTTTTTTTCTCTCTCTTTTTTTTGTTGCTGTCGTCATCATCATCATCATTTGCTATGTAGATATATTTGAAAAAAAAATAATAAAAATTCACACTTGAAATTAATCTTAAGATTATCATCGAATGTTCTTTTAATCGAACGTCTTAATTAAAGACAAAAGTACGTTCTTTGATTTAAGATTAGGTTCTCTGATCGCATGTCGATTACATTTTGCATTAAAATTTGAAATATTATAAGCATATTTTTGTTTCTTTCTATTGGATTCGATTGACGAAAATCGTGATTAACATCTATTAATTGTCAATATTCAGTCGACATTTAGAGAGAAAATGGCGAATACATATAGAGCTTTTATATTGATTTAATAACACCTCGGCTTTTTTTTCTCTCTCTCGTGTTCTCTGTCAAATGACAACTCATTGAATTAACTTCAAGCTAATCTGACAAGAGAAAGCAAAGAAAAAAAATGAGTAAAAGAAATAATGCTTTGTTTTATACACCTTCTTTCCTCACGTTACCATCGTTCGTGTTAAAACATTATTAATAGGACTCGGAGCCTTTTTTTCTCTTTCTCTCTTGTCAACGTATTTATTTATCCATTCATTCATATTTGACGTTATTCTCGTCAAGATAATTCCATTGAATTAAACATCAAAAGCAACGAATATGCGTACACAAATTGAATCTCAACCGTATTCCTACAAAGCACGAACGCATGTTCGTGAACGACCATTACATTGGTTTATCATGTTTATCTCTTATCTATTTATCTTTCTACTCGTACTCGAATCTGTTGCATTTATTGTTCTTGGTGCATGGCATCTGTCAAATTCACGCCTAAAAAATGTTTTGACATTTTCTGCTGAAATCTATCGACGTGAAATTGGCTTCGGTATATTGCTTATTATTCTTGGTGCTTTAGGCATTTTCATCAGTATTCTTGGCATTATCGCAACTTTAACCTTACGAATTAAAATATTGAAAATTGTAAATCAACCCTTGTTTTGTTGTTGTTTTATTAAATTTTATTTTAGTACGCATCATGCCTATGGATATTAATGATTCTCGGTGTTGTCATTGGCATCATAGGGATTATCTTTGCATGTCTGTTAAAAACGGAAAATCTTGTTAATTATAAAAAGAAACGTTATTTTTTCTTCTATTTAGCGCAAGTTGATGGATTTATGAACAAAGATCAAATTAGCAATCCTAATTTAATTCCAACTAATGTAAACGAATATAATCTTCGAATTAAATCTTCTCTACTTGCGTGTTTATCTTTTTAGTACTATGAAGAAAAATTTCTTCTTGGCATGAATGGTGGTTTAACCTTATTTATGAGTTTAACAATGGTAAGTCAAAAAAACTCTTTTGATTTCTTTCACAAGAAAGAGATATTGTTTTGTTTTTTTGCTTTTAGCTTGTTGGTATTATTATTATCTATTGTTTAAACAGTGATGTTAACTATTACTCAACTAATAATTTATATGTTCGTTCAAAATAAAATTAAAAAAAAGAAGAAGAAGAGAGAATTTTCAAGCGATAGAGAACAAATGTTTTGAAAGAAATCTAAATACGTGAGATGAATGTTCAAAAATAGAAATGTCATCGTTGTCTTCTGAGAAAATGTTTCGAATATCATGATTAACATTTGAAATGTTGATTGTTTGTTCAATCGTATTTCCGATAAAGTGAAAAAAAACTACTTAAGTATCTATTACTTTGTATATTGGAAACAATATTTCTTCATTTAATTGTTCGATCTTAAAGTACTACTCAAGAATATTCATTAGCTGACTAAAAACCTACTAATGTCATGAAGTGCTGGTAGCTATAGAATTTTATTAGTCATTTCACATCGACAATTATTAGGTTTGAATAGATCTAATATAAATTCGTTATTTTCACTCGTAAGAACATTTTCAGAACGGCAATTGACCCATGAAACAGTGGTTTATTGCAGTAAAATTCTTTTTCGCTGTGTTCATTTCACTAATCTATTTTTTCCGTAGGTAAACAATTAAGTATTTAAAAGAAAAAAAATGAATAAAAAAAAAGAAGAAGACTAGTATCGCGTGATGAATAGACGATCGTTTTCAATGAAACAAAGCTCGGCACATTAATAGTTATTTTCTTTTTTTTTCTTCGTCCTCTTCATTCTCGGTAAACTACTATATCTATTGAAAAAAATCCAATTATTGATCGCTTTCCGATATGGAGAGGGAGATGGAGCAGAAAATTCTGCACTAATGTGTGTTTCATCGGAGTAGGTCAGGAATAGTTGGGTAAAGTATGAATGCCTGATTTAACGAGTTTGCGTTTTTTTGTTCTATGAAAAAAAAAAGAAAAAATAAAATGCCAGGATTTCTCTTCTGTGGGTAAATGCATTATGTTTCCTTATGAATGACGGATATGACATATCCGTTCTTTTTGTTAAATCGACAAGGTGCTCTCTTTTCTACATAATGTCTGTTTTTATCTCTTTTGTGAAAAAAAGCGACGTATTTTGAAAATAGAAAACGAGAGAAGAAGAAGAAAGAAAAGAAAAAAACAAGATTTTTGTTCAGCTCCTTCTTCTCTTCATTTTGCTCCTGGATTCTAATCAAACAACAACGACAAAATGTTAAATGAATCGTCGACAATCAATTATTTCGATAATATTTCTGATGATCTACACTATCGCGAACTAATCTTAGGTTGTGTTGTCTTAGTTGTAGGCGTAGTCGGTATCATTGGTAATATAATCAGTTTCTTTATATTTATGTCACCATCGATGCGTACAGCATCGACAAATATCTATTCAGCAGCGATTTCATTTTCTAATGTGATCTATCTTTCATTACATATACTTCAAAATTCTGTCACAAATATTCTTTCCTATCGTGCATACAAAGCCGGCCGACCACGAGAAGCACTTTTAAATGTTCTCGATTGTCTCGCTCAATCACCATTGCTGGTTACAGCACTTTTCTCGACTCTCTATTTAATCATTGCTGTGTCAGCTGATCGTTTAATTTTAATTAAATTTCCTCTCAAAGCCAGACAATTACTAACACAACATACAACATTCGTTGTTATCATAACAATCTATCTATTTTCTATACTCTATTCAATACCATTTCTATTCGAACGTATCTATTATGATGACGATAAAATCTGTGACGTGACGAATATAAAATACCATTGGTATATTTATACATATTATCGTCTTCCTATACTTCGCATAATACCATGTTTGATATTAACATTTCTTAATGTTCAAATAACGCAATGTTTATGTGCACGAAAACATCACGTAAGAAGCTTAGGCGTTTTAAAATATCGACGAAAACAAGCTGACTTTAATATTACATTAATGTTAGTGATTAATACATCGATATCGATTTTTAGTAATCTATTACAAATTAGTATTGTTCTATTTGTTGAATGGGGTTCGAAAGATTCAGTTAAAGTTCCATTATATGGTTCAGTATTTGCATTTTCAAAAATCATTGATATGATTGATCCATCATCAGAATTTATACTCTATTGTTTATTTATAAAACGTTTCAGACAAATACTTTGCTCGCGTGTATTACAATTAAATTCGAATACCCCAAGTCAATCGAGTGTTTATTCGAGATTATCTCGTCTATCTGGTAAACATACACGATCATCATCCGAACGACAGCCACCATCTGCGCCTGTCCTATCGAAATGTGATGTGAAAATATCTGTTGAAATCGATGATAGTTCTGACAAAAATGTTATTATTAAATCATCGATTAATTTAGAACAATCAGTACCGAGATTAGCCGATGACAATTTCGATTCGATTAAACCTCGAATCGTACAAACAGCTGTTTAACTTTGAAAACTAATGACAATATGAAAATAAAACCTTTTTTTTTTCATTTGTCAATAAATTAAACTCGAAAGAGTTTCCACTGAAAAGTATCACATCAATTTGAATAGAATATCATTTCCATTATTATCATACTTCATTAATTTCGAACAATTTCTCTTTCATACAACAAGAGAATGGATAAAAATATCTTTCCAGTTATGTATATTCAAATAGAATATTTATTTTTCCAAATTATTCAATTATAAATAAAACAAAGAAATTTTAAAAAAATTAAATATGCAACTATTGACATTGACGTTAATGTCTCGGATTGATTGTGAACTCTTCGGTGATGTTTATTATATGTTATGCCGGGAGAAAGATAATCTAAACGAGAAAATTTCCATTTAGGTGTGATGATTTTCGTACGATTTTTCGGTGCAATTGTTGTGTTCAACGGTGGAGTTGTTAGTGGTAAACATGATATCGTATAATTCGATGTTAAACGTTTAACAAGTGAAACAATAGGAAATTTGCCTTGATTACATGATTGACTTGAACTATCATCGAAATTAACGGGATAAATATAGATTCCGCCAAGACGTTGATCTTTTGCATAGTTAATCTAATTTGAAATTGAAAAGAATCTTCTTGATGAGAGAAGAAAAAGAAAACAGATTATTTCTTTGACATACTTTCAATTCCATACTTTGTAGATCATCGTACCCAATGACTTCATCGCCTACAAGAATACGGAGAAGTTTTTTTCGTCGAATAACATCAAACTATTTATACCTTTGATCATAATTGGAACTTTACGATCGTCGAGAAACACTCGTTGCCAACCAGACATCATATTTCGACAGAGCTAATTAAATTTTGATGTTTTTAAAAGTCAAAACAAGAACACGACATAGTTTTTTTTACTTCAGTATACGGCACACTGCCAACACATGTTGCCGGACTACCAAGATCATGTAAATCACTAATAAGACGAAATTTCTTTCCGAATGCTGGCAAACCGGCAACTAATTTTGATGATTCGAGACCTGAATTAATAAGAAATTTAATTGCTGAATCTTCATTAAGATATTTCTCATCGCCATCGGCACTCGTTGCTGGCATTAATGAACTATGATGTTCAACGATTTTATCTCTCGAACCTCGATAGTCATACGTTTGAACATGAAACCAATCGGCACATCTAAAAACCCGAAAAATGTTCAGTAAAAACAAAGCAATTGAATTTTACTTTGCTAATTCATCTAATTCAAAACGTGATTCAAGATCACTGAGAACTCCTGAGATTGTTATTGTCACTAATAAACGTGCACGACCAGTTCGACCAGCTTCTTCATTATATTCTTCTAGTAGATCCTATTCAATCATTTAGAATTTACTCGTTTTTTTTTGTTTATAAAGAAAAACTTGAGCTCCTACGTTACAAAGTTTTGTCAAACGTTTTTTATCTTCAACTAATTGTGTTTGCGCTGTCGACGGTGGTCCCAGTGCTTCACTTGGCTCAAAATTCAGATCGATTCCATCGAATTCATGTGTTCGTAAGAGTTTCGTTGTTGACACAACAAATTTCTGACGAGATTCATCTTTAGCCATCATTTCATTCGCTCGTCTTATCGCGTAATCTTGTCCGCCAATAGCTAATAAAACTTTCAAATTTTGATCTTTCGTATTCTTAAAATCTTTCAACGGATTATTCCAAACACCTAATTCGAAAAAATAATAAAAACAAAACGAACAGTTCGAAATCATTCGTCAACTACAACTACCTGTCAATGTATTATCATCTTCGATTCGTGCAAATGTATAAACAAGATGTGTACATTCTTTGGCATCAGGATGAATGCCCGTCCACGATGAAAAATAGCAGACTATTTTAAAATCACCTCCACAATCACTTTTCACAAATGAAATCCATTGAAAAACAACGAAAACCAACATAAAATTCATCGTGTAGAAAAATGAATGAATCAACATAAGTCAAGATGACGAAAGATCTCTCTCATCGGCGATGTAATTAAAACAAATCTAAGCTCAAAGCGATTAGTTCGCCTTTTTTTTGTTTTGTTTGACATTAAGTCATAGTTGTTCATTGATCAAATACAGTAAGAATGATTTCTTCTCCTCGAGAAGTTGTTTCGCGCGGAGGAATAAAAAAGAACGGTTGCGCTCGCTTATGACTGGCCGAAGAAGAAAACAAACGAGAGTAAAGCATTTTGACAGATGATCTATATTTCTTCTTCTTCTTCTTCTTTCTGTATTTGTGTGCGTGTGTTTTTTTTCTTCTTCTTTGTCTTCTTCGACATTATCGATCGTTCACTTTTTTTTTTCTCAGTCGGTTCATACCTCGTGTTTTTCTTTTCTCATGCACAAGGTCATTGTTATTTATTTATTTGTTTGTTTTCTTTGAAGAAAATTCAATGACATGAATGAAACTATCGAAGATAATAAAACCGAACTACCACCAATAGCAAATCTTGTCGAAGATTCGATTGCATCTCGAACAAAAGAAATAACTAAACGACCGAAACGTGAACGTAGTCCGAGTAAATAAAACAAAATTGAGATATTTTTATCGATTGATAATCGTTGTTTTCTTTTTTGCTCGTCCTTTCAGCTATTCAAAATCCACCACCAGCACCGAAAATAAAAAAAGTCAAAGAGGTCGCACCGAAATTACCCGATAAAACAAAATGGACCATGGAAGAGCAAAAGCAATTTTTCAGTGCTCTGAGAATTGTACGAACCGAATTGAATCCTCAAGAAAAACGTTAAAATTATCTGTGTTTGTTTTTTTTTGTCTTAGTATGGCAAAAATTTCGAAGCACTCGGCCAATTTTTCAATACACGACGACGTGTAATGAATCCCGAAGCACAAAAACGTACATTCGGTCAGATACGATGTTTCTATTATCGATCATTTCGAACTGTTTCGAAATTATGTACATTAACCGAAGGTAAATCCTCTCAGTGATTTTTCGTATTTTATTAAGAAAATTTTTTTTTCTCTCGCTCTCAGATGAAAAGTCAAGTATAGATTCATTTGAATTACGTTCTGTCTTAGCTTATTTATGTTTAAAACCGAAAGTTAAATGTAAGCAAATTGAATCTCGAATTGCGAAGAGATTGTTTAACTTTATTGAAAATAGGTTTTGATAAAAAGCCAACGATTACAGTTCTACATCAATTAATTCGAAATGGAAGTGCTTTTCTACGTGTCAAAGGACAACGTGAACATGTGTCAATCATTGGCAAAGCTTTAAAACCACCGAAAACAACAAATACACTCGGTTCAACGAAACAAACCGATCGAACTCTATCGAAACATGTCAAAATTTTACTCAGTCCTGCATCGCCGAATGCATACATGCGTGTAGCTTTATCATGTCGATATCCTCATATCGAAATTTTGATATCTCGAACGACGACAATACCTGAACTAATCGATAAATTAACTCAATATTGGCAATTAAATAATCATGCTCAAACAGTAAAATGATTCTTTTTTGTTTTTGTATTTTAAGTTTTTCTATTTTATTTTTGACGTTTTAGTTATTCAAAGATGATCTATCATTTGAACAATTTATTCTCTATCCTCATGGTTCATATTTAGTATCAACGGATTCTCAAATATCTTCGTCGAATGAGCCAACATCATCATCGTCTCTACTTGATCTTACATCACAAAAGCAACTACGTTCACGATCTGATTCTGAACATTCAACTGAACAAATTATTACTTCTGATTGCACGAGAAAACGTAATCATCTATCCGAAAGTGATGCTACGAACGGCAATGAAACAATGGTTAACAGTACGAATCAATCGATCTCTCCGCCATCGACAAGTACAACGAACTTGAATAAATCGAATTTAGCTCGAACAGCGATGTTATCAGCTGCAAAACGAGCAGCTAGCGGACAAAATCCATTGAATTACGATGGCACACCATTTACACTTTTGGATTGCATCGAAGATGAAGCTGATAGTAGTGCGAGTTTACTTCGACAACGTTTTGATGCTATTGATCTCACTGATGAAGTAAATTTTTAGTTTTTTTTTTATTCTTTTTAGTTTTTCTTTTAATTTAATTTTTAGTTCGCTTCGGAAGAAGAAATTGAACCGGATGCAAATAATTCAGCTCCTATATCAACAACAGCAACATCATCAACAACAACAGCAGCAGCAAATGCTAATAATCTATCAATAACCTTAAACGATCTATCTCAAGGTATAACACGAACTAATCCTTTGTATTCGACATTTACAATTGGTGAACTACAAAAATTACTTCAACGTCCTAAAGAATTTCGATTAATCTATGATTTTTCTAATCTATCACGTTCAACTACGAATGAATCATCGCCGATTGCATTTCTTCATTATGTTATACAAATGGCAAATCAATGTTTGACATCAATCGCCGAACGACAAGTACAAATCGATTCGAAAACATCGAAAAAACCGATTACAAAAAAACAACAACAAACATTGAAATCTAAATGCTATTGTTCATGTTGTCCGTATCATCAACAACATCAAATTAATATCAAAGATCAACGACGTATAACAACTAAAACAACAATTTCACCTAATACAGAACTATGCGCATTCCTACAAATGCCACAGTCGATACCACCACAAGATTATTCGAATGACGATCTATTAAATGTACAAACAGTGAATAACAATCATTCCGATGGAAATTCAATGAATAAGTACGAGACACAACGCGAAAATGAACTTGTTTTTTGATCGGTTTTCTTTTGTAGACAATCACAACTCGATGAACAATCGGATATATTCGATACACTTCCATGGCGAAATGATTCAATTGAACAGACACAAAATCCAATCACTGCCACGGCCACAACAACAGCAGCGGCGGCAACAACGACACTATCGATACCATCAACATCGAATACAACAACTGAACTTCCATCTCTACTTAATTTACTCTTACCAATGATGAATAATGCCGAAACGAATGCAACAGTTCAACAAACATCAGTACCATCATCAGCATCGGGCACAACAACACAACTGAAACCATCAGCAATTGTGTTTAGCAGTAATAATGGCGTTATCGATGATCCATTGATTCAATCATTGGCTGCGGAACAAGCAGCATCAGCACATAATTACGATCTTTTATCCTACCGTCATAAACGAGTTCGACGGCCATTACGTTATGGTGATCAATCAACTCGTCCATCGAATATTCAACTTTTGCTTGGTTTGCAACGATTTATTTATTTTTTCGAAGCATTTTTTTGTTTTCGTCGAACTTGTTTTCAGATGCAAATCTAAATGCTCAACAAACAGCAGCTGCTAATCAACGTCTGATGTTCAATACGACGACGATCACTTCCGATCTGCCGACGACATCATCAAACAATCCATTTCGAAGTGACTGTGAAAATCCAAGTAAATCATCTCTTTTTCTTTCTTTTTTTTTTTTGTTTTTCATAATCTTTCTTTAGATGATCTTCTCAATGACAATACAAATATGAGTACAGTCTCATTAAGCAGTAAGTTTGATATCCGAATTCAATAACATTTCGAAACGAATCTTTATTTTACAGCAACAATTGTCAATGCAGCGTTACAAAGTAATACATCTCGATTACGTCTCGACTGGCCCGATAATGTAAAATTCTGCATTCATTCATTCATTCAGTGATTTATATTTTTCCTTTGATTTTCAGATGTCGGATCTATCATTTGGTAGTTTTCCTGATCTACTCGATTCGAATACAACATCAGGTGAACTCGGCAATTTCGAACAGTCGACTACTACCGAACAAAATAAATGTGCTGTATGTAGAAATCGTACAATCATTCGCGACTTTAATTCGAAAGTTCTTTGCTTTGTTTTTTAGTCAGAAAACTCAATATCCGAAGCGTTATTTGCCATTAATAATACGACAAATTTATTACTTCAAAATTGACAACAAATGTGTTTTCTTATTTCAATTCCTAGTCAAATATAGAACGATTGATCAATCGACTTTTCTTCTTTTTTTCCTTTCTTCGTTTGTCTTGCAATGAACTTCCAAATTTTTTCGATCGAAAACTCTCTTCTCTAACTTTCTTTGTTTTGTTTTGTTTTGTTTTCTCTGCTATTATTATCTACGAGCATTTTCTTCTTCTTCTTCTACCTTTTTTTTGCTTGAAAAACAAACAATTTATTTATGGATAAATAGAACGAACGTATGCATATAATAAAAAAAAACAGCAAACACAACAAAATGAATTTATCATTGTGAACTTTTGTTGTAATTCGCAAATGGAGCATGCGGACAACTTTCGAGCATTTGTGTAAATAATTGACTTGGATCATAGAAAACTTGTAGATCTTGAATTTTTAATTGATCATTAACTGTTGCTTTGCACATGCCGAATACTTCAACGAGTTTATTCGATGGTGGAACTGTATAAGGTACACCGGCAAGACCTGAACATTTCAATTCACCTGTCATTTTACCGAAATGTCGCCATGTAAATGTAACATGCGGTGGACCCGAAAATACTTGAAGAACTTCCCAAGCAAAACCTTCGCCAAGTGTATTTCGAAATGCTTCATGTGAATCTTCAAATGACAATGCTTTCGAACTATAGTACATTGTTTCGCCTATTAAAGCATTGTAGGTTCCTATTTCGATCATTTCCTCGCCAGTACGTTTACATTGACCATTCGAAGAAAATCGATAGTTTTCTAAATCGACTGTTTCCCATTGATGTGGATCAACTTTATGGCTGACCTCTGAAATCAATGAGATTATTTTTGTCGAGCAATGTAATTCAACAAACCTTTTTCCCAATTTTTAACGAGATTTTGTACGATTTCTTCTAACGAACCAGCTGGATGATTTGTTGATTTATATTTATTAAAAAAAGCGTGTGCTTTAGCATAGTTCGGTTGTTCTTTTCTCCATTTAACATCCGCGGCAACATTGTTAATACAAGCATCGGGATCAACTGCATACGCTGGAAGAGCCATATTCTTTAACAATAACTAAACGACCTAAATGCAAAGAGTTTATATATCCATAAAAACGACCTACTTTCGTCACGTAAACATCCACCAAATAACCCTACTAAGCTAATTTCTTTCTTTCTCCCTGAGAATTCAGCTTTGTCGGCAGACTTCTGCCACTATATACATTTTGATGTACAATCTATTTTTGTATCTATCAATGTCACGCGAACCTGTAAATACAACATTATCTAGGCATTTACGTCTGTCATCAATTTTTTTTTCTTTTTTATATCGCTTTTTATTGGAATAGGAAGAGAGAGAGAGGAAGACGAACTCGCCATTAGGCGCTGACCGTCTAAAACGTTTTACTTTGCTGTGAGAAAAGAGTCGAAGGAAAATGACAACGATAACAAACAGAGAAAGAACAGTAACCTTCAGAAAATCAAAGATACATAACAATGACATCATCGACGTACACGTTAAACACTATTGATTGGTCACCATGATCTTCCGATATCGTTCTCCATGAAACTAGTGACACCATTCTTAGTGCCGGGGAAGGAATCGAACCTTTTGAAATCTGACCATCGGAAGCATATAACCACTGCGCCAGTCACTACAAATACTTTACATCGAATAAATGTCCAGTCAAAGATCATTGAACAGAGAAGACATAAATTCCAGTGACATCATCGTTCCATTTTTTCTTCTCTCCTGTTTTTCTCAATCGATACGAAACATTAATCATAAGAAATCGAACAATTAGTCACTGATAAATATGTCCTTAATGATTGAATGAACAGAACGATACGGGTTTCTCATTAAGATAAAATGAACGAATAATTCTATCAATTAAGTCATGCGAATGAGTCGTCAACTCAAGAAATGTTGTTGTTTCTTGAAACCAATCGATTTTCATACATTTTCTCTTTAAGATCTTACTTGAAAGATCAGACATGAAATAATCATAATAATGCTCGATCACACCTCTTTACCACTTATGTTGTTACTCAACTGACTTTTACAATTCGATCTCTTTTCTCATACAAGATCATGATCATCATTTCCCATTGGCAAACTTTAATCTGCCTTCAAGACTTATGTACCAAGCACCAAAATCTTACATAATGTCAATCGATAAGTACTACATACAATAATATCTCACCTATTTTTCTTCTTCTTCGACCTGTTCTCATTGGTCAATTAGTTTAATGAGTAGATTGTTTCTCTCTAATGAACAGATTCATTTTCTGTCTACTCTCTTTTCTCATTGGTTCGTTCTCTTCTCTCCTCTTAATTTAAATAGTCTTACTTCATTCATTCCATTTATCAAATCATACATTTACCTTCAAATCAAAACAAACTCACGACAACAAACATGAAATTCTGGTGTGCTAGCTCGAACAGTTCAAAACCACGTGTAAGTCTTTTAGAATCACGTATCACTTCCATTTTGACTATTGATTTTCATTTAGAAAATATCAAATAAAAAACCAATAAAACGAAATGATTCGATTTCATCATCACCGTCCTACGAGAGTATCTCATCACTCGAACAACCAAAATCCGATAGTGGCTATTCAGAAATTGCCTCGCATGAATCATCAACATATCTCGAACAAATTCATGCCAATGAAAAAATGTTCTTTCAAAATCTACGAAATTATATTATCAAATATTCACGACCATTACGACGTTTTCTTAATCACGAAGAAATTGTTCAATTATTTCAAAATATTGAAAAGGTACTGCGTTCTTGTTAAGAAATGGTTTTCTAATTTCAATTATCTATTGTAGATCTGTACAATTTCCGAATCAGTTATTCGTCAATGCGAACGATTAATCGTAATCGATCCAACAAATTCATCGATCTCAGCAATTTATCAATCTTTCGTAAGAATACTGAATTTAATATCGATAAATCTATTTGTTTTCTTTCGATTGTAGTTCGGTGTGATGCACGATTCTTATCGAACCTATATCTCCGGTAGTTTAATCGGTCAATCAACATTAAAACAATGTGAAGATAAAATTGCGTATTTTCTCCAAGTATGTCGTTTGGATAGAACTGAATGATTTGAAAGTACATTTTTTTGTATAGATTTCAAGTGAATACGTTCGAGAAGAAATCAGTGAATTTCTTCAATTACCTCTTCGACATATTTGTATATTAAATGACTTGTTTCAATCGTTAATCATTGGTTGTTCAGGTGTTATAAGCCATGTTGATTTGAAAATTATTCAAGGTACGCATAGAAAACGAAGGACTCAATAAATTCAATTATCGAATCTTTATTTTTAGAAATTGGATCATTGGCAAATCAAGCTAATCACATGCTTCAATCATCGAATGATCTCAAACCTGTTGTTGTTCTTCAACGATCTGATAAACATCCTTGGGAATCTGTAAGTGTTTTTGAGAGAAAATCTTAGCTCAAACTATTCTCTTCTGTTTGATTTTCTAGAAACAATTGGAATTAAATGATTCTCTACTTGTTTTAACTGGCTCAAATCGATCAGCAAATATCAATCTATCGAATGTTCTTCAAATTGAACAAGATCTTTGCAACAACGAACTTCATCTTATCGTTGCATCGTCAACTATGTCGAAATACTCTCAATATGCATCGATTAAAATGAAAAATATGTATCTTCGTTTTGCGGAACGAACTGAATGTATTATTTGGCACGAATATTTAACATATGCAATTCAACAAGCCAAAGATCACAGCTGGTCGAAAACGAATGAACTTGTTATTTAATTGATCGAGATTTTCTCGTCAATGTATTCTTTTATTTTTTATTGCATTGATTGTGTGTTGTACAATAAAGTATAGGATAGATGACATTATATTCTGGATCTACTATTATTAAATAGTAGATTATGATTCGTTTGGATAGTGGTGCCATCTATTCGAAGAATAAATAAACTATTGGTGAGGAAAATGTTAATTAACTAAAAATAAATTTAATTAAAACAGAATTTTCGAGTTTGAAATGGTTATTTTAAATTTGTTCGATGTTGATCAGAGTTCTCCAATGAGAATCGATGTGAAAATTGTTTACAAATTTCTATTATTCTTCTTCATATCGTTCTTATTTCTATCTCAAACTTAAAGAATCGAAATTTTTACATTCAATTGATCCTGTACTATTTTAGATCATCAAAAAAAAACAAAACAAAACACAAAACCAAACGATGACATCTGGTTATTCAGTACTTCAACTAAAAGATGATGATGTACTCAAAATTCTTGCAGCACAACTTCACGTTGGCTCAAAGGATGTTGATTATCAAATGGATACCTATGTTTGGAAAAAAAAACCACGTAATGAAGGTTCATCAATAATTAACGTTCGTAAATTCTGGGAAAAACTCGTACTCGCTGCTCGAGCTATCGTTGCCGTTGAAAATCCAGCCGATGTTTGTGCTATTTCATGTCAACCACAAGGTAGAGAGATGAAAAGAATTAACGAGCATGAAAAAAAATGCTCTATTTAGGTCAACGTGCTGTTTTGAAGTTCGCTAAATATACAGGAGCTACTGCTATCGGTAAATGAAAAGAAAAGAAGAGGGAATGAGTGAAGAAGACTGTTTTGTATTTAGCCGGACGTTTTACACCTGGTTCATTTACCAATCAAATTCAAGCTGCATTCAAAGAACCACGTTTAATTATCTTGACAAACCCGATTGTCGATCACCAAGCTGTAACTGAATCGGCTTTCGTCAATATTCCAGTTGTCGCTTTTTGTGATCCAGGAACACCACTTCGTTACATCGATATTGCTATTCCAGCTAATAATCGAGTAGAAATTCCATGACTAATCAAAGAGAAATACGAAAATGATTTTGTTATTTTTTAGGCAACCAAATCCATTGGTCTTATGTGGTGGTTTTTAACCCGTGAAGTTCTTCGTTTACGTGGTCAAATCAATCGTCAAGCACCATGGGATGTTATGGTTGACTTATTCTTCTATCGTGATCCTGAAGAAGTAATAGAGAGATAAAAAAAAACAAGAAGCGATTTGATTTGTTTTGTTTGTTTGCTATGGAACTTTTAGACTGAAAAAGAAGATCAAACTGGTTTTGGTGGTCAAAATCGTGACGGTAAACAACTCGCCTTAGACTCTCAATACATCGATGATGGTCCATCGATGATGCCATCGTCAGAAAACTATGCTGGCAATCGTGATAACTGGGGAGCTTCGGCTGATAATTGGGGAACAAGTGCTGGTGGCGCCGATGCTAATGAGTGGAGTGCAACAACAGGCACAGGCAATACCGCCACATCTGCCTGGTGATTGTTGTTAAATCATTGTTTTCTTTCTTTTTCTCTTCAAGCATCCGTTCGCCTACGACAACAAGACATACGACTTACTACTAAACATCAACAACATCAACAATAAATAACGATTCTCTCGTAGTAGTAGATTATGTCATTTTGTTAGGCTCGAATTTAATAAAAACAACAACAACAACAAAAGAATTACTATAAGAGATAAAAAAAATAATATAATTATTTGTCTTTGTTTTTCTTGTTTTTTTTTAAATATTAGATGTGTCTGCAGAGTCACAAGAAGAATAAGAGAAGGACAGAATAAGAGCAAATTTGAGGGCAGTTATACGTTTGAATTCAAAGTACACAGACACACATCGACATGATTTGTTAGAGAGAACAAATAGAACTAAAGGAAGACAACGACGACGATGATAAAGAACTTTATTTTCTATTTTATTGTAGATTATAATATTTAAAACAACCAGACAACAACAAAATGCTTATAACCGAATTTCGTATTATTCTGCCGATGACTGTTGAAGAATATCAAATTGCACAATTATTTTCAACAGCTGAAGTTTCCAAACAGAATACTGGCGGTGGTGAAGGCGTCGAAATTCTCGCCAATGAACCGTTCGAAAAGGGAAATAACGAAGCATTCCTTGGCAGATATACAAAAGGTCAATACACGAAAAAAATCTATCATCTCGGCTCACGTGTGCCTGGTTTCATTCGTGTACTCTTTTCCGAATCAAGCTTATCCATGCATGAAGAAGCATGGAATGCTTATCCATATTGTAAAACTGTTCTAACCAATCCCTATATGAAAGACAATATGATTATTGATATTTCAACATTACATTTGCCTGATCGTGGTGAATCAGAAAATGTTCATCAATTAACCGGTGATGACTTAAAAAAACGTGTTATTGTTTATATAAACATTGCTGACAAAGTTAGTCGAGGTGATTATAAACCTGAAGATGATCCGGAGAAATTTAAATCAGTTAAAACTGGTCGTGGTCCACTTCTATCAACTGAACCATGGCAAAAAACATGCGCACCACACATGTAAAATTCCGATTTCAAAAAGAAAATCTTTTGAAATGTATTTTTTTCTTCTTCTTCGTTGAAGGTGTTGTTATAAACTTGTTCGTGAGAAATTCAAATGGTTCGGTCTTCAAACTCGTGTTGAAAATCTAATTATGAGTCAAGAAGAACGTTTATTCCGAAATTTCCATCGACAATTGTTCTGTGCAACTGACCGATGGTACGGCTTGACAATGCAAGATATTCGTCGAATGGAAGCCGAAGCTGTCGAAGAACTCAACCGAGAACGAGCTACAGGCGAAAAGAAAGGTCTTCAAACAACAGACGAAAAATAAAAACAAACATCTTATTTATTTATTCATTTCATTCGAATTCATTCTATTTCAACTTTCTTTTTTTCCTTTTTTTTTCTTTTCTTTTCGTTCGATTTTATTTTGTTCAGTATTTATATTACCTATAAATAATTCCTGCAAATCGTTCGTTCATAGTTGCATTTCATTTTTCTAGAAAACCAAGAAAAAAAAACACAATAACAACCTAAATCAGTTCTTTTCTGCAAAACAATTCAAACGTTATTTTCTTCTTCTTTAGGTATTTTTAATCGTTTATTTTGGTGTGCATGTGTGGTGTGCGTATTTTTCTTTTCTTTTTTTTTTCTTTTTCTTGTGTAAAAGAGAAATAAAAACAAAAAAAGAAGAACGAGAATGAATATTCGATCGAGCAACAAAAAAATGCCTTTCTTCTTCTTCTTCTTCTTTTTTGAACAGTAACAAAGATTAATTGTTGCCGTCATTATTATCTTTAACAATTGTTAATTGTTCATGACGAGAACAATAAATGAATAAAAAAAAGAAAAAACGTGAAGAATTTGTTATGTTTGTCTTTTGACATGGTGAATGTAAAAAAGAAAATAATAATAATAATGATAATAAATGCACATTGGTGCCTTCTAGGCGATTTCTTTTTCCGTTCATTTCTTATCATCCGGTCACTTACATGTGCAATCTTGCGCACATTTCATCGATGCGCGCGTCCATAACGAGAGAACTATAGTTAACTGTGCAATCGAGTAGAATTTATCGAATGAAGGAGTAATTGAATATCTTCGAAATATATTCAATAGTCAAGTAAAACAAAACTAATTATTTGTCATGTTTCCTTCCCGTAAGTATAGCATGACGGTAATTTTGTCTTGCGTTTACATTATCTTTTGACTCGAATTAAACGGATGTGTGTTCTTTTTTTCTTTACACTGACTAATTACGAATCGATCGAACAAAGATTTTCGTTAACTTGGAAGAGACGACTTTTTAAAGATTACGTAAGCTATGGATTCAAGAGAAGCAAAAAAAAATGACGGAAGTTATAGACGTTAACCATCGCCAAGCTAATTGTTCGTTGAGTGAAAAGTATTGCAAATTGATTTCTATCATCTTAACAGAACTGAAGGACACCTGAATGAATTAGTAAGAGCACCCAAACGAGAGCGAGAGAGAGAGAGAGAAAGAAAGAGAATTCTATGTTGATATCAATCGCGAGATAAGAAACACATATTGTGGATAGATCTTTATGCAAGCAAATGAACAATCGAATGAATGATCCCATGAGAAAGAGAATGATAGTGTATTGCGTTTTTGTCTCGAAGGAAACAGCTCGCTCTCCGTCTCTTTTGTTTAGTTCTAAGCAGGATGATGATGATGATGATGATGATCGTTCAAGCATCGTCATTTCTTTCTCGTTTTCTTTATGCAATATAGAGAAAGAGAAAGAGAAAAAAAACGAGAAGCAAAAAAGCTCTTGACAAAATATTTTCTTTATTTATCTAGCTCTCGCTAATATCATCATTATCATGTGTTATTGATCTTCGTATATACAAAACAGGTCATTTACATCCAACTGTTCAATGATCATCTTGCGATTATTAAAGTAATGTTAGGCTCAGCACGATTACTTATCTTGATCGAACTCATTCTTTTACAATTATTCGAATCAAGTAATTCAATTAGAGAGTTCTTCGTTTAACCACAACATTGATTTCTTTGTTTTGTTTTGCTTTAAGTGTGTAGTGAAAAAAATACATCTCATCGATATCGATCGAATTCATTGAAGAATTTTATATCCGTTTCAAATCATAATCATTTTGCTGTTCTTAATTGCTCCACACCTGATCGTGTATCTCATCAAAAACTCGACTGGTATTTTCGAACGAATGCATCATCGACATCACCTCGTGTTATTTGGCAACGTGGTCGTTCGAATATCGATCGATATATTGCCTATTCACCCGATCAATATCGACATTTTCTTCAAATTAAACCATTACATTCAAATGATAGTGGCATTTACATGTGTATCGATCAAACAACCGGTTTTTTCTCGCAAATTGAACTCTATGTTTGTATGTTCATTTATCATCCATCGTTTTTTCTTTCGTTCGATTTTACTTAATCTGTTGTTTTTAGATAATACAAACAACTGTTCAAAACATCGAAACAATTTATCACTACTTATATTTATCTTTCTTTTATCGATAATCTAAACAAATTCATCTTACTTCTTTCTTTCTTTCTCTCTCTCCGTCCTTTAACTAATAACTTCGAACAGATGAATTACGTTTCTTGTTTTTAAAATAAATATTATATAGATGTGTATGCAAATCAAAAGAGGAAAAACAAACAACAACAATAGACCATCATGGAAGAAAATCAAAATCGAACAAGATTGGTTGTATATATAGACAAAATTAAAAGGAAAGACTGAAAATTAGCTCGAATGAAATGTGACTATATGAGAATCCTTAGTATCCCGTTGGCTTGAGTATATTTGTGTCATATTGTCGGACTAATTGATCTTGTGGTACGACGCCGTTTTCTTCTTGAGAAAATGCAAAACCATCTGAAAAATAATGGCAAATAATTGCAGATGACTGAAAAAAAAACATAGATATTTTACGATAGGGTTGGTCGGTAATTGTGCCGGCTTGTCGTGGTGTTCGTGACCGGACGAAAACATTTTTTAAAAGAGCTAATCGTTCGGTAACACGTGAAACAGTTGATGGATGTCGAGAAAGAACCAATTCCGATGGATCTTGATGAGCAACTTCTTTTTCTTGAACATCTTGCATCAGAGTTTTATATAATGTTCGTTGAATGCTAAAGAATAAACAATGATCTTCATGTTGTTCTCTTTTTCTTTTGTTACCAATTATAAATAAAATCAGCTAAGAGTGCAGTCACTGGAATTAATAATAAGCCAAACCAAAACGTTGGACTGGAAAAGACATAGGTCGCCTTAAGAATGAGAAAGTAATAGAGAAGAGGAAATCCATATGTGATTTATTCAAAATCATTTTACCATGCCACGCATTTCCGGTGCAACTGGAAATGTCGGCCAAACGAAACTATATATTCCAAAGAAGACAAACCATGATATAATACTCCCCCAAATTGCAATATGTGTCAACTGAAATATTCGTTTTTGTATCAAGATTCTTTTGTTTTTCAACTTACTAATGTCCATGAATCACTTTCTAAACCCGCTTTTAGACAAACAACAATGACCACATACTAAAGACAAAATCAGAATGAGATCTTTGTGTTGATTTTCAGTTTTTTTTTTGTTGAACTAATAAATAGCAAATCGAAGATTCGAGCAACTACATACGGTATAGGCCATATTGCCTAGGAAAAGCGAATCACCCGCTTGTCCGTTGCGAAATGCAACGTCTACAAAGCAAGAATTCGTTGTTAGATCATCATGCACCCGTTATTAGTTTAGAAGAAAAACACGAACAGGGAGAAGAGGTTAGTTTAGTGCAAGAAAACAAAACAAATATAAAGTGACATTCAACAACTCTCAATTTACAGTGTAGATACAATTGCCAAAGAATAAATGACTGCCAAGATTAACTCCATTGAAATGAACAACATCTAAATAATCGAGATAATTCTCATATCATTATCTTGCCGTTGATTTCATTTAGTCTCAAGTTTATGATTTCTTTTTGTTGTTGTCATTTAAACATACCGTGTTTGAGCATAGTTTCTGACATGAAATACAAAATAATCGAATGATAAACTGCATTCAAACACCAAGTCCAAAAAATCTATTTGAATAAAATCAATATAATAGCTTTTGCACAAACAAAAAGTATTTTCTTTCACTTTGATATTGAAATCCGATCGATTCTGTGACATTTTATAAATAGCTGGAAATCGTGTGATCGTTTCTGCACTACAGCAACGATCGAGCAAACCCAATGCCATGGGCGGTGCAGCAGTGAATAAAACATTGTAAATACCAATTGTCCATCGTTCGAAAAGAATTTGACCGGAAAAACCATTATGAAATGCAAACCAGAGCTAAAAACAACAGATCAGTCGACACAAAATAGGTTTTTCCCTTTGATTTACCTCCATAACATAGAGACAAATATTCTTATAAAATGAATAGAGTATCACTTTACATAATCGTCGGTAACTCCAAACACCGTGAACGAATAATAATTTCGTTAGAAATCGAAATTGTCCAATTGTATAATCCGACGCACAAGCTGCTTGAACACCTTCTCGACCGACGATTCCCACGCCAACATGAGCTGTTTGAATCATACCAACATCATTTGCTCCATCGCCAATAGCTAATGTAATTGCATCAATCGATTGTTTAACTAAGTCGACAACTTCAGACTTCTGTTTTGGACTTACACTAGAAAAAACGAGATGATTCTCGTTTCGAAGAGATACATACGTCTGTCTGCTTTATCCTACCGACAGCAAATCACGGTTTTACATGAAATAGCTAGATCGAGAAAATTTTGACGACATAATGGATCGAGTGCATATTTTAACGTTTGACCATCGATGACTAATGAAGCGAGATTTTCTTTGCGTAATGATGGTCCAAAATTTTTAACATGTTCTTCCAAACGTTCACTTGTTTTCTAGACAAAAAAAAACAAATCGTTTTGCAAATTTTGAAAGCGAATATTTTCCTACTTCAAGATTTTCTTCATCTAAGACAATATTCAACATTTGATCGGCCAGAAGTTTACAAGAATATCCAATATTAATGGCTGTTTCTTTTTTATCTCCAGTCAACACCCAGATCTAATTGATTTTGATCAAATAAATTACGTATTTTCAACTGTTTTTGAATTACTTTTATTCCTGCTCGATGTAACATTGTTAAACTTTCTTGTACTTGCTAAAATCGATTATTATTATTACGAATGAATTGAAACAGTTAATGATCATCTTACATCTTGTAATTTATCTTCAATTCCTGTTGCACCTAAGAGAATAAGATTTTGTTCGATTTTTTCTGCAACTTGTGCAACTAATTCATTTCGATTGTTGATCGCTGTTGATGCTTCACGATATTCAACCAGCCATTGCTATTCATTTGAAACGGTTGATTCAAAAAGAAAAAATATTTTATTTTTTATTTCTACTTCATATTCATCATTGGTTAAAACTCGATAGCCGAGACACAATGTTCGAAGACCTTCACAAGCAAAACTTCCTAGATGTTCAGCTGTTAATTCAGCATTCTGATCGTTTGCTTCGAGACGTTCCATAATTACACTATCAGCACCTTTGCAATACAATTTTATTTTATCATTCGACGTACGAATAATGACACTCATTCGTTTTCGATCACTATGAACAAAAGACTCGATAATTGAATTTGAACAGTCTATTCATTCGGTTTTTTATACCTTGTAAATTCGAGAACATTTAATATTCGATATTCTTCTTTTTCACCTAACTGAAATCATTTTTTCAATTGAGATAAAGAAAAAAAACACGAAAATGAAATTTTACGAAATTTATTGCCACTGTATCCGGTGTACGACTGTAGAATACGATGCCTAACTTTTGCATCGCTGCTACTAAAGCATATTCGTCTGAAATTGAACAAACACAGCTTTTGTTGTCTACAGTTGAATCTTATTTTCTACCTGGTGATGAAGCTTGATAAGCTACTTCGGTTGGCAGCTCAGTATGAACTTTATTCTCTGGTACGACTGTATGACAAGTAGCAAGTAGAGTTAGAAATTCTCGAATAATCTGCTTGGATTCCTTTGAAGAGAAAAACAACAGTTTACCGATTGAATCTTTAGTTTTTCTTACATGTTCGTTTAGATTTTTTAATAATTGTGAACCATTAAACTCAGATAAATTTCCCGAACTAACAAATGAAACTGAATTACTTTGTCATTTTCTATTGACAGGTCTCTTACCCATACATAATACCAGCAATTGAACATTGCTTAAAAACCATTTCATTCTTCGTTAGTGTTCCTGTTTTATCTGAGAATATATATTTGACTTGACCGAGTTCTTCATTTAGATTCGATGTTCGTGCACTTGCTGGTGTATTCGTTGTCGGATCGTACATTTCAATATCCTATGATATTTTAAAATAAGAAAAAAAAAACGTTCAGTTTTTCTTTTCAAGTTAACAAACCCAGTTGATAAAATAAGCTTGAATGAATTTAACGAAATCAACGGTTATTTGAAGAGATATTGGAATTAAATTATTGTAGAGAATAAAAAATGTCAGAAATGTATAACCAATACGTTCAAATCCTGAAAGTGAATTGATCAATGAATTCAAAGTTCAAATCGATTTGATTTTTCGTCGTACCTGAAGTAGTACCATCCATTAGATAAAGACCGAGATACCAATGTTTTTCGGTATTTTTCGAAGTCCAAATCTCTCCTGCAATTGTGCTGAATAAACAAAGAACGAGTAATAAAAGCAGAAGAAACAGAATCTACGCGCATGAGACGAAAATGAAAACAATAGTTTTTGTTCGAAATCAAAATCATTTTCACTTGTTTATTCGTGACTTGTTCGACATTTGTTCGTTTAAGTGGAACTGTTGATGAATTCTATATATTCACATAGAAAATTTATTTCTTTAATTCGTTCGTTTAATTCAAACAAACCATCATAAGTTTCGTTTCATGTCCTGTATAAATAACAATTCCATAGATCCATGTTGTATTTTTCAATTGTGAACCTCGTAGAAGAACTTGATCGGAACCTAACGGAATTGGATATGCTTCTGTATTGATTTTCAATGTTCCAGCAAAATCATAGAGATTTCTATTCGGTAATTCACATTCAATAGTTCCTTGTAATTCTTTCAATTGCACACTTGATAGAATATGTGAAGTTTGAGGTAAACCTTGCCGAATTTTTAGATTGGTTTCACCATCAAGATTCGATGTTTGAATATAACAAATTGAATTCGGCTCACTAAAGAATCGAACAATACAAGAGTTCTGTCGTGTTTTTTTTAAAAGCAAACCCCGAAGAGATTAGAACGAGATCTGCAGGGAAAAATTCTTGATCAATAACTCGAACAATATCTCCGACTTTGACATCACGCCAAGTTGTATAAATCCAACTACCTTGCCGATAGACTAAATTCAAGTTCAATTTATGATTGAATAAAAATCAGATAGAATCAATGTACCGAAAGCTCGTCGACGATTGACAGCATCATCTTGTAAATGTCTTTTCTAGAAGTTAAATATTCATTTTAAATCTCAGTTGAATTCGAACAAAACGAACCACATCCTCAATAACTTCTTTCAATGCCGCAATAAACAGAATGAATGTCAATGGCACAGCTGTTGTATATCGACCTGTTGGAGATACACCGGGAATTTGCTAGAACGGAAAGTTTCTCAATTGATTTTCATCAATCGATAGGAGCAGATAATTTACTTGAAATACGACAATGAAAAGAAAAAATATATTCGAATATTTTCGAAATTGTTCAAATAAAAATTTCGGCAGAAATGTTAGAAGCGAATATTTGCTTGTGCTAATACTATTTGATATGTATATGTCATCTTGTGGACCACGATTGACAGCGATAATACGTTTGTCATCGATTGTATATGTTCTCGAATATCTTACAGTTAAATTATGAAAACTACGTGCTATTGATGAATTTTGTCCCATTATGCGAAAAATCAAATCTGAATTAAATGGAAAATAAAATTGGTCTATTTTCTAAATATAAAACACAAAAACACAACAACAACAAGTGAAAAGATATGTTCTGAATCTTTATTTTGTATGAAATAAAAATGAAGAACTCGAAAAATCAAGTCGGTTTATAGTATTCGAGATGTCGCATGACATCGGTATAGCAAAGAAAAAGGACAGTTAATAGACAGGTGCCTTGTAATTTCCGTTGAATTAGATTTCAATTGTAGAAAAACTGTTATAAAAAAATTAATCTCTCAACTTTTTCCATATTGTTTTCTGATTTTTGGGATAGAAAAAAATAAAATAGACTAATGCTAAGTCTAAAAAGGAAGGTTCACTGGTTGATTACTATCAGTTACAGTACGAATAACACCACGGTTTCCAGCATCATCAACTAATGCATCCCAATGCTGATCTTGTTCTGCTAATTCAGATAGATTACCGAAAATATACAAAGCACGTTTTGCTCTTGTCAACATCACATTAAGACGACGTTGATCTTTTAAAAATCCAATAGTACCGCCACTTCTAACACATGAAATAAGAACAATATCTTTTTCTTTTCCTTGTGCACTATCGACAGTAATAACTTCTATATGACGTGGAAATTCTAGTTGACGGTCTCGAAATTTAGTCATTTGTTTCTTGTACGGCGTAATAACAACAATACGTTTTTCCATTTTAATGAATTCTTCGTCATTTTTCACGTAGTCTCGTCCAACAAGAGTAGATAGTAATGTAATACAGAACTTTTTAATATATTTTCGTTCTTCTTGATTATGAGATGATCCACCATTTTGTTGACAAGAATGCCGTGTGTAAGTTAAATTATATAGATAATAAGGCTCCAAAGGATAGTTCGGCCAATATTCCATAACACTCTCATCATTTTCCAACTGACCATCATAAAAATGTTCATTAGGAAATCGACAGATTTCTTCATGCATACGATACTGCCTTGTTAACATGCTGATATTACCACGATCTATTCTAGCTTCGAGTCTCTCATATAGCGATTGTGATAAGTTATGTTTCTGTGCAGCAGAACTCAATACACATGGAGGAAGCTGTTTTGGATCACCAACAAGTATAATTTTTGAACAGCCAAAATAGAATGGTAGAAGACAATCGGGTTCGAGACTTTGACATGCTACATAAAAAGTATAAAGAATATACATACGTAGAAATTTATTGATAGTTAATCACTACCTTCATCTACAATAATAAACTTAAAATTATGATTCTTTTTAATTGAAATAAGAGTATTATTGGCGGAATAATTTAAAGTTGAAACAATAACTTTAGCAGTTTTTAAAATATCTTCCGTGAAATTGACTACACAGTTAGCACAAGCATTCAATCCAGCGTTCATCATATCCACAAGTCTTTGCATAATACGTGATTCAAGATAGCATTCACAGATATCATGGTCAAGAGGAGGTTCACGACCAACTCGCACTAATTCATCTATGAAATACAAACTTATTACAAACAAAGCAAATAATTTGATAAAAACTATCGAATACTTCGGTCATCAATCACGTTCAAAATTCGTTTCGATAATTCATCACATGCATTATTCGATGGTGCACAAACCAAAATTTTGTCATTTGTATGCAGTTGAGTCAATAATTTTCGAACAATACCAGCAATAGTTCTACTTTTTCCAGTACCTAAAATGATACAGCCCTCATTCATCAAAAAGAACTTCTCTAATAAAACAACGAAGAACTGACCTGGTGGACCGTGAACAAGATGTAAACGATCATCTATATTGTTTCTGAACATTCGTTCAGCATATTTAATTACTTGCTTTTGTTGATCATTAAAAGCGTTTAATATTTCAGTGTTCCCCCTGTAAACAATACCATCATGGTGAAAAAACGGATCTTCCTCTGACGGCTTGCGAATACTTCGTTGTTGTGCAAATGTTCGTAAATTATAAATTGCACTAATTTGTCTTCGAGATGATGTTAGATTACTCAATTTAATAACACGAATTTTGTATGGCAATGAAGGTCTATAATGATTAGCAATACTATTAGAACACTCTTCCGAAACATAAAGCACTACTTCAGACTCGATCTTTGTCAGATTTGTATAAGTTTCTATATTTTTCGGCCAACGATCTTCTACATGAACAACAACAGAGAAGAAACTTGAACGTGAATGTTCAGAACCAATATTTATAAGAAGTACATCGCATAAACCTAGCTTTGGGTAAGTTTTTTTAAATTCGGGGTCTACTTCAAATGAATATGAACCAGTCATCAGTGTCGTTGCAACTTGATATTCATTTTGATGTGGTGCAATCGTATATTTCACCTTCATATTCGTGATTTCAACTTCGATACCATCAGTAAGACTAAATATGTTGTTCATATCCACAGATTTAATGTCATGTTTAATATTTTCCCATATTTCGTGATAAAGAAGAGGTACAAAACATTTTTCGTATTTTCGTTGCGCATCTTTAATATTGAAATTAAATAGATCTAGTGAATCATCTATAGTATTAAAAATCTTATTGTTACAGTTTATGCAAGAAAATGGATTACCGAATACCACTGGTATGTCATTTAAAACTTCAGGTGTTAGCGTTGTATGTAAACCAACATCTCTGTAAACATTTTGTGATAACTTATTAGGTACCCAACGAGTCACTATTCGATCAAATAAGACTCGAATAGCATTATGTACTTCCCGTGCCCATGTTGCTCTTTGTTGCATACCTTGAGAATTTCGTTCTTCATTACCATTAAATACACGATAATTGAAATGAGGATTTCGTTCTTCATTACCATTAAATACATCCTCATTGAAAAGATACAAAGCTGTTAAAGTAATTCTTCTAAACCTGCATAGACGAAGTGCTTTCAACCAATGTTTGCAATTTTCTGCGTTTGCACATCGAACTTCAAACCATGTTTGAGCAGTATAATTATTTTCTGGTTGACCATTCATTTCGAATATTTCGTACACCCAAAATGATCAGTGATGTGAGTGAATAAAACAGTTTTTATTTGTCCAAATAAAAATACACTTGAAATTCCACAACTCTAGACAAAGAATTTTTCTTTTTCTCGTTTTACGTTGGGCATGTAATACAAACAAAATGTCTGTGTTGTTTTTTCGTGACTATTGCTCGATCGAAGCCAAAGTCATGAAAAAGTAGGAAACACTTCAACTTTTACTCTTGTTTTTACAACCAAAAACATAAACTTATTCAAGATTTAAATAAAAAAAACTATATATCTTATCTTTCAAAACATTGTAGTAACGATAGCACGTATCATCGTAAGTCCAACATTTATTACAAAAACAAACAAAACAAAAAAAGAGAGAAATAACACTGGTACTAGTTCTTATTATCATTCGTTGATGTTTGCAAAGTTTTATTCGTCTTCTCCAGTATATCTAATATTGTTAATGATTCACCTATTAATTTCATAGAAATATAGTTTTTCATATCTTTTTTATCTATAAACTAAACAATACCTGGTGGTATTCCGTAGGCAACTCGAAGACCTAGTGGATTACTTGGCGTAACACAATCCATATATGGTTCTTTTCTTAAACATTGATCAACATCAACTGAACTGAAAAAGCTAACTGCCTAAAAGAGAAACGAAGAAAAAAAATCATTCAGAACACACCCTCAAATTATGCTTACAGCTGGTAAATCATTCATATTCAATCGACTAGCAAACATTGCACGAGTCAATAGATTTGTTATTTGTAAAGCTAAAGCTACTCGATAACTAAATAAAACAATATAACTACATACATTCAACAATGAAAATCTACGTATATTTACCGATCTTCAATATGACACATATATCGAATTTCATCATGAATACTTAAAACAAATCGACAGCGTAGTTTATATTTATCAATCAACCATTGCATGCAAACAAGCATTAAATGAAGATAATCAACAGCTGAACTTTGTACAACCCAATTGACTCGACTAGTCATATACTAATTCAATCGATGAAATTATTCATGTTGAATACAATTTTCTTTTATTTCTCTTACTGATTCGCTAACATTCTTTGGTTCAAGTGCTCGACTAATTCGACATTCAAGTACAGGCGTTTTCGGTTCTGCACTACGTGCTATCGTTTCCAAACTGTTGAACATCTCTGATTCAGAACCGTCGTGCCACAGATTACTCGTTCGATCTCTAGAAGATAAATTCATGAATACACTTAACAAATACTATTTCATTCTTACTTTAATCCTTTGGTTGATGCATACATCAAATTTGCTTTGTCTTTTGCTTCAGCAACTGATAGTTGATGATTAAATTGCATTAATAATTTCTCGGCAAATGTCTTTCCAGCACCATACATTCGACCATAATTAAAAACCTAAGAAATGACTCGAAAATCTTTTTCCATATCGATCGTTTGTTTTTACTTTTGCTTGATCTCGACTGATTCCAACTAAATTCGCAACTTTACTATGCAAATCAGTACCGTCTTTTTTCTTTCCTTGTAAATTCATCCAACCGAATGCTGTCGAACCTAAATTGAAACATATTCTTTTCTCTATGATTATAGTTTTTTTTATCTTCGATATTAACCATGTATTCCTGCGTATTTCGCATCGCCAAGAATCGAAGCAATCCATAATTCTTGACTGTCAACATCAGCACCAACGAAACAATAACCTTCGGGCGCTTGCACCATTGCTTTCAATTCACTGCCAATACGATCTGTCTGAAAATAGACAAGAATAAATTTGAAAATCGAATTCAATTCCATACTTGAGCATTCGAAGCTGTTAACCAAGTCGGTTCAACAGCTCGACGTGTTACTGTTCCAGCAACAACAACACGAGGTAGAATCAATGATGTGCCATTATCATCGATTTGTACAGCCATCTGAGATCTAATCGATATTGAAATAGAATTCGAAATAAGACTTTTTTTTTTCTTTCTCGTACTTAATACGTTTTTCGTTGTTTTCCCAGTAGCTTAACATTTTACTCCATTCGAGAAGATATTTTGCTGCTGTAGAACCATGAGCTCGTAATGTACCATCGGCTATTTTAGTTCCAAATGATTTTGCTAATGGATTACCAACATTTTTCTCATTTCCATCCTGAGAGAAATGAAGTTTTTGTTTTTAAAAATTTCCTTCAAAATTCTTTTTACTTTATGTGGAATCTTAAAAAACCAACAACCAGGTACATTTGGAACTGAATAAGGTCCATTGCCTTGATGAATTGAACAATTTGAATCGGATCGAATTAATTTGGCTCGCTAATCATCATTCAATAGATTTGATATTAAAAAGAAAACATGAACTCATACTTTTTCCAATAATTTTTCTTTTTCTTTGAGAAGTTTTTCTGCATAAACAAATTCTCTTGCTGCTTCGGATCTTTCGATGTCTTTTTCTAATGAGTTCAATCGATCATCAATTTCTTGTAATTCCATATTTGTAGCACTACGTTCATACGGTCGAGTTGCTTCACAAACTTTTTTAATCGCCCTTCAAAAAGAAAACACAAGCTAAATAAAAAAGATCTCTTCTATATTTGAATTCATTTACTCATAGGGAAAATTCTCATCGACATCATCATTTCGTTCTTCTTCCAAACCAGGAACTAAATAACCCCAACCATGTTTATCATCATAATGCAATGGATAACCCAACCAAGTCAATCGTAATAGTTTTGGTACTACTCGCATTTTCGTTGAAATTAATTGTGGACCTGGTTTCCAAACAGATTCATCTGATTTCGATGGTTTCATACATAATTCTCGATACCAACTAAGCAAAAAAATGATCAACGAATTCACAAAATTCATTTTTGTACTTCGGATAACCGGGCATGTGTGGTTGAATTTTACTTAAACGTAATTGTGTATCAAGAATTTGCTTGACTGTTCCATTAGGAGCTAATTCAGGATCATGTTCAGATAAGATCTTCGTTGGCCATTGATCGCCAGCAATTTTCGAAATTGGATTTTCATCCGATTGTGATTCAGTTTTCGTATTCGTTGATTTGCCTTTTGTTTTTGATTTAAGAAAACGCATCGATTGAACACCCCAATCAAGATCCCATAGCCACGGATCATTTTTATATCTATAATTTGCAGGAAAAAAAACATATTTTTCCTGGATGAATTATCGAGTTTGACTGAAAATACTTTTCATCAACTGATTGTTGACAAGCTTCGTTTGCAATTTGCATAAGTACATGTTGAATATCGGAATTGATACTTTCGTATGTTCGGTCAGCTTCATTAATAAATCGAGTCCAATTTTGATTAATCGGCAAAAACATTCGACTCATTTCAAGCATGCCACTCAATGTCACCGGATGAGGAAATCTAATTTTTCGTTTCGATCAAAACAATTCGTTTTACAAAAAAGAAACTAACCTTTCGCAAAAGAGTGGATAAAGTTTTCGAAAAACTTCAAATGTTGCTTTGACATCATTTGCACAATAGGTCATGAGATTCTTAATAATAAAAGTCATTTATTCCGAAATCCTCTCTCTCAAATTTACTTGAAAATGTTCTCGAACATCTGACATCGTTCCTTCGACAAATACTTGTTGCATATCTTTACTCAATGGTTTAGCTGGTTTACAGTATAATTTATGTACAGACACAAGATTATTTAAACTACTCTCTAATTTCCATTTTAAATTCTATGAAGAATCGAAAAACAAAGCAAATTTATTGAAATAAAAAAAAAAGAAAAGCCGAAATTTCCCTACTGGTATTTGTCGATATCTAGCATATGCTTTGAAATCTTTTTCTTTTTCTTGTGCTAGAAGAATATTTAATTGCTGATCATCATAATCTTCGACTTCATCACCCGTTGATCGTAATGCTGAATTCTTTTCCAATGCTTGATATTGCAATCGTTGAGCGTGTGTAAAACCTGAACACATAATATGCATACTCATTGTATCCAAAAAACGCATTGCTGTCGACTAATCAAGAAAATAAGATGGTTGCTTTTTTGTTTTTGTTTTCTTGGCGAGAATTTTACTTCGAGTTGATACTGTTCTTTGATATATGTTCGATCAAATGCAACGTTATGACCGATGACTAATGATGGACACGATGGATTCGATTCCATCGGTATCATATCACTCAATAGAATGTTACTTTTCAAACGAAATTCTTCGTCAGTTAAACGTGAACTACACCATGAATACCTATGGTAGAAATAGAAATGTTTTTCATGAGTTGACTTTTGGAATCAATATCGAATTCTACTACTCAATTAACAAACCAATGTTTAGGTGAAAGTGCAATAGCTAAAACAGCGAAATTTCCTCCGGTAACTAAAGTTTCAACATCAAAAACGAAGATTTTTTCTTCAGGATAATCGACAGACACTGCTGTTTGACCGTCGTTTTCATATTTCGTCCAGCCTTTCATATTTGTCCATTGTGTCGGTTGTCGAGGCATTTTTGCGTTGATTAATTCATTGATTAATGCAACGTATGGTTCCGATTGTTCATGTGCAATATGTTCAAAATGATTATTTAAATTTTGATCTTTTAATTTCGGTAGATCGAATTCAACATCAACGAGTACTTCGCTTTCTGCTGAGCCTAATCCGAATTTTTTCAGATGTTCTTCAGCTTTTTTTATATTCTCTTTCGAATAAATTGGTTCGCCTGTACTTGCAAATAATTGTTCGTGTAATTTCGAACTAAGCATTTGTATGCCTAACGGATTCAGACGACGTGTCGACATCAAACGATAATTATTTATCGAACGAGTTAGACATCTTGTTAGATACGATCGAATTATCATCTGAAAAATTCTTTTTTTTCTTCTCTTTTTCGAAATAAAAACAAAATACAAGAAAATTATCACAAATAAAAACTAGAATTCGATTTTATGCAGATGTATTAACTATAACCTAGCCATGGTAGTTGAGCAGGTGTGACGAAAATTGTTGTTGAACCGTATTGACAACGGACAACACCGCGATATGCTGTCCGAGGAACGTTACTCTAGAAATTCGAATTCAACGATTTAGTTTGACGAAAGGTTCGAAACGAAACAAACTTTTAAATCGCTCATAATTTCTAATGTATTCGCGATAGCAACGAATTCTTTGGTATTTGAGTAGCGTATTTGCGCACATTTTGTATCGGATTTCAATTGATTTAGATCAGATAGATTAATAATGGAGCAAGAATCGACTTGAGATTGAAAGACTGGATCATATCGATCCTAGAACAATGTTTTTTTTGTTCATAATCAATTTCAATAGAAGAAAAACTTGGCTATGTTTCGTTTACTTTTAGTAGATAGCTAACATCAATGGAATTCCAATTGACTGGTTCAGTATTTTTAATAATTTTCTTTAAAAATCGATCGAAATGTTGACCTCTGCGAATGAAAATCGAATTTATTCGATCGAATCGATTTGTTTTCTTTTCTACTCACTGACTGACACCTTTTTTTCCTTCGATCGACATTGCTGTTCGAGATAATTCCGGTCGAATACAAGCTCGATCATGACGTTGTTCGGGCAATCGCATCCAATCATCCCAAAATCTATCATTCGAAACACTTTTCTCCAAGGAAAACATTCAAATTCTCAACGAACCCAGCAGGCCAAGTGCCTTTGATTTCATTCCAAATAGTTTTCGTCAATAACCAACCAAGGCCAGGAAAGAAATCCGATCGATGTAATAGAGCTAAAACACGAATCTCGTTTTTTTATGCCTTTTCATATCATTTTTTTACTTGGCTCTCGAATAACTTTCTTCTCAACTCCATTATCATTCCATGCGGATATACACCAAAGACTTTTATCGTAAACTAAAAGTGGATATAACGCTTTGAAATAATCAAGAAAATCAGGAGATAGTTCCAAATCATCTAATAAAAAGCAAAAAAAAAAAGCACGAGTTCAATTCGAAACTATTTCGAAAAATCTCGAACCTTCAGTAATGATAATTGCGTCGTAATTGAGCGTATTCAAAACATAATTAATCGAATAATTATAATGTCGAGCAATTTTATAATATCCGGACATATGACTGAACTGTTCAGGAACATGAATCGGACCGAGATCAGGTAACTAAATAGAATTAACATTGAATTTTATTTGAATAAAACTAATTCGATGAGTTTCTACTTCGATGATTGCTTTGACTTCTGTACCGAAATCTTTGGCAACTTGAATCGTATCGGCATGTTGACAATCTAGACTCGCTATAATCGGATGAGATTCTCGATTTTTTCGCATTCTAAAATTCGAAAAAACGAAAAAAACTATCGAATCAAATCAAAACAAAGCAAAGATCTACTGAATAATTGATTGAATATGTGTTTGCAGTGCCCGAGGACGATTACAACCGAATACAACAACTGGTAGAACAACATTGATTTTCTGCAATCAAAAACATAGATCAAATTTCAAATGATTGAGATAGAAATCATACTGGTAAGGGTAAACCGGGCTGTTTCAGTGTCGACGTTGAAGTTGTAGGTGGGGGTCGAAATTTGGGATTTATGTGATTCTATTGAAGAAAGAAATTCGACAAAAAGACCTTGTATCTAATACTAACCAATTCATGTTGATCTGTCGGTGAATGAAAACCTCGAAGGCTGAATAATAGAATAATATTAATTAAAAAGAAAACGCCAGTTGTAATAAAGATTTTCTGTAAGATCGATCTCATTTTATCATATTAATTTTTTTGTTTGTTTCGTTCTATTATTGAGAAAATCAAATATTCAACAAATCGAATAGATCAAACAGATAGGCAGCATGTTTCCAATCCAACGGTTGATCCAAAAGAGCCAATGTGAAAAACGCTGACGTTATACAAATCGATTCAAGGCGACATCTTTGATTATTTATTAAAGAAAGAACAAAAAACAAGAGTGAACAAAATGTGAAAGTGACATTCTCATTGATCTCATAATCAAATGCAATTGTGAATGTTAATCGATAATTTCACAATGATTTGTTGAACATAAACACTGTTGAGATAGAATAACGAAATGCGAGAAATAGTCAATATCAAGTAAATTTTCGAAGATTAGCATATAATGATGCAGCATAGAGTGGAGATAATGATGCTGCTGCTGTTGATGATGATGTTGAATTGTACAGTGAAGCAACAAATGCAGCAGCTGAATGGATATCGAGTATTGTTGATGATGAATGTACGACAGGTGAATTAACATCAAGACCTGGATTTTGCTTTTTCCATTTCGTTCGACGATTTTGAAACCTAAATTTGAAAATACACAGCGAATAATGTTTTCGTTTTGCGCTTGTCTACCTACCAAATTTTCACTTGTGTTTCAGTTAGTGATAATGCAACAGCTAAATTCAATCGTTCACAAACGGATAAATATCTCGTTTGTTTGAATTTATTTTCCAAAGCAACTAATTGTTCATAAGTAAATGCTGTTCGTTGTCGTCGTCCTTTAGAAATCTTATCTGAACTCGTCGATGATGATTTCGATGCATTTAAATCTTCATCTTCATCGATATCATCACCATCACAATCATCATCGTCGATAAATGAATCACTTAAATGTTCGACAATATCGTCATTGATCGATTCGAGTATTTGTGAATTATTATTTTGATTAATTAACGATGATTTACCGAGTATATCACAGATATTAAATGTTCGCCGAATCGAAGAGTTTCTTGTCGATTTTTCATCAGTCATTACAAATCTGAAGTCAGAAAACAAGATAATGTTTTGTTGTAGAAGAGGGAAAGCGAAAGCAGAGAGAAGAGAGAGAGAGGGAAAAAAAATACTCGATTCCTATTCGTTAAAATAATCATCGTAATTTAGCGATGATGTACTCTGAATGGCGAATAATTTCAATTAATATGTTGATTAGGAAGAAGAAGAAGAAGAAAAAAGTCGAATGATCGTTTTCTTCTTTTGTCAAACACTTGACTTTGCCGTATGTTTTTTAAATACAATTTTTTTTTGTTTAATTAAACTTAAGATTGTTTGTTATTCTAACAATCGGTAAGAGGAAAAAAAAAAGAAATCTCATTACGCATCGAAATGACATGCGAACGCTTTCAATTGATTTGATCGATTGATTGATTAAGAAGAAGAAAAAAAACTTCACACATGCGGCATAGTTAAGTCTTATCGAATAGAAAACACATTCACGAATACGTTGAGCTTTGAATCTATGAGCACATATCTTTTCTTCGATTAGCCATCCATATGTAAATATTGACTCTTTCGCTTGCTCTAATTCGACACTTGTGCTTTTGATTACTCGTGAATGATCTCATGTTTCTTTAATGATTATCATTCGGAATCGTTTTTCTTCTTCATTTCAATTAACGATACTAAAGCACAGTATGAATTCGTTTGTGATAAGTTTGAAATATGTCGGAAGAAAGACATTTTCTTCTTGAACTACACATATGTGTTCACTTTACAGAATATGTTTCTTTCAAACTAACGTACGATATCATTATTGATTGATAGACATTAGTGTAAATTATTGTCGTATTCAACATCGATCATATCCAATGAAGTTCTACATAGATATGTTAGTCTATATCTCTGATAAGTTTTTTTTCTCTTGTTCGTTTCTAACAAGATCGATGATGTGTAAGCATCGTCTAGTTAAGAAATCTGATCGTGCAACCTTTATTGTCGAGATAATCATATATCATCGTTAGAGACTTGTCGAATAATGTATATATATATATATATATATCTGTATTGATGACATGTGTAGTTTTTATCTTGATAGCTATTATTGATATTTTATTTTGGAAATATTTACGAACAAATCAAATTAAGAGGACGAAAGAAAAGAAGATATTCGTTTATTCAGATTCAGCTTCCAATTTAGCTTGGTAGCAACGTTGAACTTTTTGCCAATAAGGAATTGTAGCTGATTCACGACAGCCAAGTGGACCACCATTATGAATACGAGCATAATCTTCACAAGTTGGTGCACGACCACCTGTACAGTATGTACCGTATCGTTGCATATAATTGTGAACACATTCAGTGGCACATGGTTTGTTATCTGCACATGATTCAAGTGATGAACCTGGATGTCCACAATCACTCCAATAACTTTGTTTAATTTGAAAGTAACCACATGAGAGTGAGCCAACATCCATGTGGCAACCGACTGGTCGACAACCGGATTCAACTTCACAGATACAACCAAGACATTTATCGTCGATATTAGCCAAAGCCGTAGCTGCTAAGACGAAGCAAATACTAAGAACGAATAATTTCGACATTACTTGAAAATTTATTAATATCTCAATATGAAAATCGAAAGCGGATTTTATAGTTGTCAGCCGTGTATTATGAGAAAATATGAGATATGCGTTTGTTTTTCTGTATTTTGCGAATATGAACATATGTGATTTAATGATCATCAGTTGATTTTTCACATCGAACTATTTTTTTTTCTTTCTTTCTTGAAAAGAAAATAACCGACTTTTTGTTCTTGTTACCTTGAGCCTAGTGCACGGACAAGCCCACCGTTCGTGAATAAAATAAGTTATTTCAAATTTAAAGCATGAAAACAGCAACACATGTCAAGTCTTTTCCAATAGAAAAATGGATTATTTGCAATCAAAGATAAAATAGAAGAATAGAAAAAATGTTTTTTTTTTGTAGTTTATTATCCTTATTTTCAGCTGATTCTACGAGCTATTATACAGAATGAGATTATCTACATCAATCGAGAAAGAAAAAGTGTTCAAAGAGTTGCTTCTAATTCTGTTTCTTGTCCAGGATCATCATAATTATCACTATCATCGTCATCGTCGTCGTCGTCATCATCATCAGTTTGTTCTTCGGTTTTCATGACTCCTTGTTGTGTACGTAATTGATTATTTTCGTTTTTGAGTCGTTCAATATCATCGAATGCTGCTTTTAAATGTGTTTTCAATGCGTCATAACTCATTTGTAATTCTTCTAATTTATGTGCATCTTGTTTTTGATTTTTCTTTGCTGTTATTTTCTTTCGTTCAGGAAAAAAGATCGTATTCGAAAGTGAATCAAGACTATCGATCATAACAGGATTTTCGACTTGAAATGTATTATGTCGAGTTAGAATTCGTTGTGATGGTTGACCTGAACAAATCATGTCTGACGTTGAATGAGCACGTTTCAATTTCGAAACACGTTCAGCTTGTTCGAATCGATCTTTGACTCGACATAGATGAATTAATTTTTCACATTGATTTATCTGAACTTGAAGACTTAACAATAAATTCGAATCGGTCATTGTATTTTGAATAATTTTTAAATATTCAATTGCACGAAGATAGTATTCAATTGCTATCGACCATTTATGTAATGATGCTTGATTATCACCAAGACGAATCTGTTGATGTGCCTAAGGGAAATCAAATAGAACGAACGGCTCGGAAAAAAAATGTAACCTACATGTGTGAGTGTTGGTGAAGATTGGTTATCCATGAATAAAAAAAAATAAGTAAAAAGATGATCTAAAGCAAGGAAACTTTGCTTTCTTCAAACAATTGAGATGATACTGTTTAGTAGATTTTGTATTTAAATATGACTTGAATAAAAACAAACGAAATGTAATCAAAAAATTCATATACAAATAAAGTTTAAGAAGCAAACGTAAAAGAAAGAAAAAACCCCGAAAAACTATCTAGAAAAACGCATCACAAATGAACGCTCGAACGTTTTGATAGAGCTGTTTTCATCAGTGATGATTGAAGAAGTCTTGAACCATGATCTTTTGTGAGATAGATACTCGGTATATCGAGTATCGATTGTAATGGTTTCAATTCATGAACTTCTGCTGGATAATACGAAAAGAATTTGTGCGTCATCGCATCACGTGCTGATATTCGTGATTGTGGATTGTAACGTAAGAATTTATCTAGTAGATCGAGACCGATATCATCGAGACGTGCTGCCAGACGTTTCCATGATTCACCTGAATAGAACGGCAGTTTCAATGCTTCGAAATCCGGATTCGTTGTAACACCGGGTAGAGTCTTTTCAGTCGGCGTACCGAGTACTGAGAAAATAAGTTTCAATTCTTCATCGACTTTCGTACCAGCGAACAATGGTCGACCACAGGCCATTTCAAAAAATATACAACCAACAGCCCAGATATCGATCGGTGTTGAATACTCGGTACTTCCGAGTAGAACATCCGGCGGTCGATACCAAAGTGTAACGACTTCGTGTGAATAGGTTTTCGTTGGAAATGATTTAATACGTGCAAGGCCGAAATCAGCGAGTTTTAATTCACCTCGATCGTTGATTAATAAATTCTGTGGTCTAAAAATAAATGACATGAGTGATTCTTATGAAATTCAATGATTTTTCTTACTTCAAATCTCGATGAAGTATTTTCTTTGCATGACAATATTCTAATCCACGTAGGAGTTGAAATAGAAATAATCGTACATTATTCATACTAAGTATATTCGCACAATCATCCATATATTGTTTCAAATCTTTATCAACATATTCAAATACTAATGTTAATGTTGTTTTATCGAATATAATATCGAATAAATTCACGATATTATTATGTTTAAGATCTTTCAATAAGCTCACTTCACGTAATGCTGTACAAGGTGCACCTAGATGAGCAAAACAAACATCGATGATTTATAGATTTTTGATTGATCAAAATCAATCTCTACCTTCTTCTTGTTCAAGTCGAATTTCTTTCAAAGCAATAAAGCCCGGTATCAAACTCGATGTACCTTTATACACAGTTGCGTATGTACCTTCGCCTAATTTTTCTAATTTAACATAGGATTCGAGTTTACCAAAGCCAAGATCGAGCATTGATTGTCGATGTTCACTTCGACTTAGCAACTGTCCTGACGTACTTAAATTAAGTACGGATAGAGAACTATTGGATTGATTGATTGGATCGTTTAGTGTATTTATCGATGATGATGTTGGGAGATAATATGATGAACGTGGTGCTAGTTTCGTATGCATCGTTGTCGAACGTTGAATCATTGCATTCGGCGGCAGCGATATACGTAATTTGAGTTCTTGTAGGGTTCGTTTCTTTTTCGTACTTGGGTCACGTAGACGAACATTTGTTGTTTGTGAATTATCGGTGTCATTCGTCGATGACATGACTGTCGTCGTGGTTTGTACGGGTACACGTTCGCTAATGGATTGATTATTGGCTAGACTAATTGAATTAGTCAGAGGCGCTTTCGTTGTCGATACGATTGACGAAGAGGATTTTGATGATTTGACAAAATCCTCTTGTTTATTCGATGTTGACGACGTTCGTGAGAGTGATAACGACGATGAATCACCTGTAAATAGCAAAAGAGAAAAAAAAACACATAGAGTATGCGATATTGTTTTTCTCTGCTGCTTCTTCTTCTTCTTCATGTCTCATGAGAAAAGATGCAATATGCTAAAAATGTCAGTCAAAAGCTTACTATGACTTGGAATCGTCGTTGAAGGATTGTTTGGTTTGAGTGTCGATGCATTTTTTTCTTCGGTTATAGCCGACAATGTTGATTTGCTTTGAATAAGATCGATTGGACATTCGATTTGTATTTTTGATTGAGTTGGCGCTAGATCAGTATTTGTACTATGACTTCGTTTAAGAAATTGCGAGAAATGTCGAAAGGAATTTCGAGATTTTTTCGGTTTGCCCGTGATATTAATCGAGCCTGTTGTTGTTATCGGTTGAAATTTTTTCGTAAAAATTTTCTTTATCGATGAACGTTGATGTTCTTTACGTTGTTTATCATTTTCACCATCGGGATAAATATCTTTGAGATTATCGAATGATGTATCACGTAAAATTTGAGATTGATGATTGGGAAGAAAATCTACTGTTGTCGACATTTCACTAGTCATCGGCCGAACAGACAAACTTTGCACATACGACAGAGGTAGATGTTTAGGAGGAATTATTGGACTGATATCAGTCGTTAAATGTTTCGTATTATTTGTTGCTGTACTGTTCGATGTCGTAAACGAACCAATCGATGATGTACTTCGGGGTATTGTAAATCGTTTTAATGTTTTGACTATTGTCGATCCTACCTCCATACGTTGTATATACGTATATATATATATATTCTTTTTTTTCCTTTCTTGTTCTTTAAAACACGTGTGTTCTGTATAAATAAAACAAAAAAAAACTCGAAATGAAATATTGTCACGATTATTAATACTTACTCACACATAAATATGTGACTATGTACAAGTGATGTATGTAACGTTCGTTAATTTGTTATGTTTCACCATGATTTTTCGATCGAATCGGAAGGAAAAAAACGAAGAAAAAAACAGAAAGAAAATGTAATCTATAAATAGAATATTAATATTTGTTAAAAAAATACACGAAAAAAAAAATAAAAAAAAAAGACATATTCATGACATGTAGGCGTTCTTTTAACGAAAGAAGAAAAAAAATTTGATGATTTTACTTTTTCTTTTTTCAACAGAAATTCTCAGCCTTGGATAGAGATCAAATTCTTATGTACATATTCGAGAAAAAAAAGTATCTTTATGTTTTTTGGCTATAAAACTATGCGTAAATGTAAGAACTCAAGTTATAAAATCAACTAGAAACATAAAAAAGAAAATGTTTTTACCCTACATAATGTTATGTTGACATATATTTGCTTATTTCACTTAATCATATAATAATAAACTCCAAAAATTCGGGAAGGAAACACGAAGATGAGGACAACTCTCATCGTTATTTATTTAACTGTTTTTACGTCATCGAAGTTATGATAATAAAAGACACGAAAAAAATGTTGTTGTTTTCCTTTGTTCTACCTGAAGGGAAAAACAAGCGAAATACATCAAACATCAAGTCAATAATGTATGGAGAAACAACGCATCAACTCTAATTGCTGATCGTCATTATAGTTGTGGACTTAGCAAAGTGGTTTGTTTTTCCAAGCTATTAAATGAAGATCATTAACGGTACTGGGACAGAAACGGAAAACGTTTTTCTCTCTTTCTCGTTTTACATTACTACATTAGCGAAGCATAAGAAAACCTCGAACAATAAATCTGTACCAACCGAGAAAAAGAAAACTATTCGTCAATTAATCTCATTTATTCACAATGACTAAGGCTGCATACTTAACGATAAGATAACAGGCTCTTAAATATCATCTGTATATATGTTAACCTAATACTTCTTTGGTTTATTCCAGTTCTGTTATATAAAAGCGAGCAGATGTGGGACAAAAAACAAAAAAAGGAAACAAGAGATTATTAATGTTTTTTTTCGACTAAATTCTAATGACGAAGAAACACATTGTTAGACTTTGTTTTTCAGCAAGGGATATTATTGTTATTATGTCTATATTCTCTATTAAGACAATATTTTTTATGCTAGAGAAATTTCTTTTGGAATCCCTATAGAACTGTCTGATTTGTTCGAAGAAACAACATTAATCTTTACTCTTGATGCTTATTTCGCGTTTTGTTTTCATTAGAAGATCGATGATGAAAATAGAAGAAAAACTAACTTGCGACAAATATAAACTTATTTGCATAAGAAATTCTCTTTCTCTCTCTCAATCTCGATCTATGTATGCATCGCTGAGAAATCAAAGTTGATTAACAAAAAAACAAACTCGATAGATTATTCTATTGTAGATATATTCTCGATTTTTAATATTGATAATAAAGGAAAAAAAAAGAAGAAACAACAATAATAGACAAAGCAACAACAAGAATAAAAATGAAAAACTCCTTTTCACCAAATAATTTCTATCCTCTTTTTCGTTTCTCACTGTCGAAAAGTAAAAAGTAAAAAATAAAAACTCCAATTCCAACTTATCACAATGATGAAACTGTCTGTTCACTCGAAAAATATTTCGTTTCATTTGTTGTTAAATTTCGTTGATGAACTTTTCTTTTTGTTGTTGTTGTTGCTAAATTTAGCGCATCAATCAATGAAATACTTTCATAAATAAATTCTTCGTCATTATCATCATCATCGTCATCATGACAAACAACTAAATCTTTTCGTTGATGCAAAGCATTAATTTGTAATAAGGCACGAAACGGTATTCGACATATGGGACAATTAGCTGATTGAAATTTCAGATTTTCTGCACAGATATTACATAGACATAAATGTCGACATGGAAGTAAGAGAACGTGTCGTTGATCAGTTAGACAAATGACACAAGTATTTTCGTTTGATTCAGACAACGATGATGATGAACTTTTGAGAATATTAATTTCACGATTGAGAAATGGTTCGGTTTCTTGATTATTTGATGAATATTTGTCGAGATTAGCCGATGGATGATTTTCAACGCCATAGAATTCGAAAAGTTTGAAAACTATGCCATTATAAATATGTTTTTGATTGAGTAGAACGATCGAAACATGATCTGATTTTTCGTTGAGTTGTATATGTCGAACACTTGCTAGTACAATATGATATTGATTGAATACCGGCGTTGTTTCCGATGGATTTCTATATATAACAAACTAAATAATCATTTTTGAAAATTTTCATGTTTTACTTGGTAATATCGAAGTTCATCTCTCGACAAACGATAACAATCGGATAAACACGTGCTTTTAACGAACATGCATGATGATTTTCAGTTAGTACCGCTAGAGGAATACGAATTTGATGATCAACCGACGAAAATACTTGCCCATGACCAGCTGGCCGATTGAATGCATACGAATATTTAATCGATTGAAATTGATTACAACAAACATACGACAACGATTCATTATCATTCGTATACTGTTCATGTGCTAGAAAATAAACTAAAACAAGAACAAAGGACCAAAAATTCATTTGAATCGATTTCGAAATAACAAGTATTCTATACTCAAAATCTGCACCGGATAATTAGCATCGAAAATAAAATCAATTGTATACAAATCATTTTCACATTGAATTAATTTTAACGAATCACGACGTATGGCAATCGAACATTGAATCGGTTGGAGAACGTTATTTTGTTGTTGTTGATGATGTTCAGGCAATGAGATTTGTAATTGAACGGAACTGGTTAGATCACGTCGAGAATTGAGATAATAATAATCATTGAACAGACATGCTTGTGGTTGTGTATGCGAAAGAAAATGTTTCGAACCGAGAAAGAATCGATTGAGAAGATGATGTCGTTTGTGACGACGATGTCGACGTTTCTTCGATTTGACAACGACAGGTGTTTGTTCGTTTGATGATGAAAAAAACGAAGCCAAACTCGTTACCAGTCCCATCGAAAAAAAAACAAAAAAAATAAATGAAAAAATAGCAGCATATGACTGACATTGACAAAATCCAGTCCAGAGTTTACCGGATTGGTTGAAATCGACCAATGAAACGATCGCTCTTTGCCTCTAGGCTGATGATTTGATCGATCGATCAAGAGCAAAGCAAAAGAAAAAAAAAGAATGTCGAGTAATCAAACGGAGTTCGATTGTTGATTCGATTCTCAATGAAAGATACAAAAGAGAATTTGTCAAATAAAAATGAAGATCTAGTTGGAGCCTGTTGTGTTTGTTCCGATGATCAAGGTTTTGCAAATAACGCTTTAGTTTATTGTGATGGAAAAGATTGTACAGTAGCTTGTCACACGGGTAAAAACAAAAGATCCTATCATTCTCGATCAATGTACGAACGTTTGTTTTGTTTTTCTTTTAGCTTGTTATGGAATCATTTCGATTCCTGATGGGAATTGGTATTGTCGACGATGTGAAGCACAACAGAACAATGCTGTACGAATGATTTTTATTGATATTTGAGTAAATTTTGTTTTTTTTTTCTTCTTCATTTAGCCATGCCGTTTGTGTCCGTTAACTGATGGAGCAATGAAACGCACGTCAGACGGCGATTGGGCACATGTTATTTGCGCACTTTATATACCTGAAGTTTCGTTTGAGAACAATTCAGCAATGGAACCAATTATACTCTCGAAAATTCCATCGACACGTTACGAACAAATTTGTTCGATTTGTATAGAAAATGGCCGATCGAAAAGCGATGCTATGCAAGGCGCTTGTTGTGAATGTACGAATAAGAATTGTTCGAAAATGTTTCATATAACATGTGCACAACAACGAGGATTTCTCTATGAAGATGTACGAAAAAATACTTGTCAATATCCAATCTATTGTCATGAACATCAACCGAAATTTTCTGTAGGAATTCGAAGGCGAACTTCTTTTTTTTTCTTATTATTGTTTGATTATTTTTTTCTAGAAGTTTATTCGACAAATTCCAGCATTTCATTATAAAGATAAAAATCATTCGTCAGATTCATCGAAACGACTTACACGAGATAATCAAACTAGTCAAAATTCCGAGAATAAATCGACAGATAATCTTTCATCGAAAACATCTATGATACCAAAAATCAAGTAAGAATATCGAACAAAAGAAACATTATCATTGTTTATTTTTCCTATAGAACCGAAGAGAATACCATTGAATGTCAAACAAACGTCAAAAAACGTTCACATCCAGTTGACGGACCTCGACGGCCAGTTGGTCGTCCTCCATCGAAAAAAAAGCTCAATACACAACCAGTTACACCTCCTTCTCTTCCTCCTCCTCCACCTCCACCAGCA